>ERZ773062.53-NODE-53-length-112987-cov-53.410849_pt1 | contig 112987 bp, 105 predicted proteins | sample MGYA00580626_ERZ773062 | MGnify/ENA primary metagenome ERZ773062 (study PRJEB29015, sample SAMEA2738003) | human oral metagenome | biome: human oral; feature: human-associated habitat; material: dental | place: China | collected 2058 ... | reverse complement strand
CCACGATCCCCAGCCCATGGAGGATCAGGAGCAGCACTTCCTGAATGCGGTGCGGGATCGGTGGGATACGTTCGCCGGCCCCCGGCGCACCCAGGATCGCATCACGGACAAGGGGTTGCAGTCCGGCACGGTGCCGGGGCATTTCTTGGGCGAGCCGGACACCGACCCGTCGCTGCCGCAGAACCGTGATTGGGCGCTTGCGCTGCTTAAGAAGGATCCGGGCAAGGTGGAGTCGCCGAAGGTGACCGACCCTGCCAAGATTGACAAGGTGGTGGCCACCGCCCAGAAGCAGAGCGCCGCTTGGGCGAAGTTGAGCGGCAAGGAGCGCGCCGAGGTGCTGACCAGCATTGCCACGGAGCTGGCTAATGCTCGGGGCGATCTGATTAATGTGATGACACACGAGTCCGGCAAGACCGTGGGCGAGTCCGATCCGGAAATTTCCGAGGCCATCGACTTCGCCATGTATTATGCCGAGTCGGCCCGACAGTTGGATGTGGCCCGGTCGAAGTTCACGCCGTTTAAGGTGGTGTTGGTGACCCCGCCGTGGAACTTCCCGGTGGCCATTCCCATGGGTGGCGTGTTCGCGGCGCTGGCCGCCGGTGCCGCCGTGATTATCAAGCCGGCGCCGCAGGTGGTGCGGTGCGCCGAGGTGGCAATCAAGGCCGTGCACAAGGCGCTCAAGGGTGCGGGCGTGGATCCCGCATTGGTGCAGTTGGTCAATGCCGACGAGGCGGAGGCAGGCAAGCACCTGGTGTCGCACAAGGATGTGGATTCGGTGATTTTGACCGGCGCCTCCGATACGGCCCGACTATTCCGTTCCTGGAAGCCGAAGATGGTGCTCAATGCGGAAACGTCCGGGAAGAATGCGATCATTGTGACGCCTTCGGCGGACCCGGATTTGGCGGTGGCCGATGTGTATAAGTCCGCGTTCGGCCATGCGGGTCAGAAGTGTTCCGCGGCCTCCTTGGTGATCCTGGTTGGTTCGGTGGGTAAGTCCGAGCGGTTTATTAACCAGCTTGTCGACGCCACCCGCTCGTTGAAGGTCGGCAAGGGCACGGAGATCGACACCACCATGAACGGCATCATTGAGGCCCCCGGTGAGAAGCTGATGCGGGGCTTGACCCAATTGGAGCCGGGTGAGCAGTGGCTGGTCAAGCCGGAAAAGCTCAATGAGGAGGGTACGCTGTGGTCGCCGGGTATCCGCGATAATGTCAAGCCTAATTCCTGGTATCACACCCATGAGTGCTTCGGCCCGGTGTTGGGCATCATGCGGGCCGACACCTTGGAGGAGGCCATCAAGCTGCAGAACTCCACCGGCTTTGGCCTGACCGGCGGTATTCATTCCCTGGATCAGGACGAGATTGATTATTGGCGCGAAAACGTTGAGGTGGGCAATGCCTACGTCAACCGGGGTATCACCGGCGCCATTGTGGAACGGCAGTCGTTCGGCGGGTGGAAGGATTCGGCCATTGGTTCCGGCGCTAAGGCCGGCGGGCCGAACTATGTGGCACAGCAGGGCGTGTGGGCCGATGGTGACCTGTCGCAGGTGCCGAGCGTGAGCCTGGACCCGGCCATTAACCGAGCGCTGCGTGACATTCTCAGCACTGTCGAACTCAGTGACGAGGACCGCGAGTGGTTGCAGAAGGCTGCTCATTTGGATGCCCTGGCCTGGCGGGAAGAATTCAATGTTGAGCACGACCGTACCGCACTCCTGTGCGAAACGAACGTGTTCCGGTATCGTCCGCTGTTGCAGCCCCTCCAGGTGCGCATTGGGGCCGACTTTAAGCTGCGGGATGTGCTCCGACTCCAGTTGGCCGCCCTCATCACCGAATCCCCGGTGCGGTTCAGCGCCAACCAGGATACCGCCGTGGCCCTGGCCAAGGCCGGTATCAAGGTGGATGTGGTTTCCGACGCCGATTTCGCCGCGGAGATTCGGAAGGATTCCGGCGTACGGATCCGCACCGTGGGGAAGGTTTCCGATGACCTCTACCCCGCCGCCGCGGAGTCTTCCTCCGTGGTGTTGGATCAGCCAGTCTTGGCCGATGGTCGCCGGGAACTGTTGCCGTTCCTGCTGGAGCAGGCAGTGGCCACCACCCAGCACCGGTTCGGTGTGATTGGTAAGAAGATCTAGGCCTCAAGAAGCCTGATCGTTTTCAGCCGTGCCCGGGAAGTAATCGCCGGGGCACGGTTTTGGTTTTAGGCGGCGGGGATGATAACGGCAACGATCACGCCGAGCACTACCAGCATGAACGCTTGGGACTGCCATCTGGCCCAGTTGAAATCTAGCCCCACCCCGAACCGATCGTTGACCAGCACCCGCATGTCGGTGGGGTTATAGTAGAACATTCCCAGGATGTAGAATTTTTTGTCATCGTCGTCAAGCTGGTCGGGGAAGAGTTCTCGGGCGGCATGCTCGTATCTTCCGGTTTGGAGTATCACGTAGCACAGGCCACCCACGAACATGACAACGCAGGCGACCAGGGAACTAATGCTCACCGGTTTTTCGTAATCATGCAGGGTAGGCAGGAGGTAAGCGACCTGGTTGTAGGCGAAGCTTAGGGTGATGAGGCATTGCAGCCAGGAGAGGGCATGAATGGCAGTGGCGAGGGTGGCCACGTGGGAGGTGCGGAAAGCCTTGCCCCTGGTGAAGGAGGGCAGCCGAATAAACAGGCAGATCAGTAAAAACACCAGGCTGAGGGCCAACCCCAGGAAGGTGAGGAAGTAGACGGATCCGCCGTTTCGGGGCGCCCATGTGTCGGTTTTGAACCCGGGATCAAAGTGAATGGGGATCTGCACCGGCATGCTATCCCAGCTGGTATCCAAGTAGATTGCGGCCAAGAGCAGCGCCAGCCAGCCGCCGGTGTAGAGGTAGAGCGGGAGGGTGAGGACGGGAAGCATGAACGAGTGGCCGGCCTCACGCACTTTAGTTTCTTCGTCGTCAAGCCACCCGTTGGCGAGTTTCCGGCGGCGCACGCTGCGGCGGGCCACGAACCAGTTCACCGCATGCAGAACGATAAATATGATGGGGGTGACTAGCTTGTCGGGGAACGGAATGAGGGTCACGCACACAGCGGAAATGACAGCAATGATGACGCCTGCCGCACGGTATCGAAGTTTAATGTCGACAATTTGTGCGATATGCTCGTGGTCGAGTCGGAGCCCAAACGATGATGGCAACAAGAGAATGGGTGGTAGACAAAGGATGATGGTGATCAGAATCGAAATCATGCTTCCCTTTCCACAATTTTCTTATACATGCCCTTATTTCCCGAACCTTATGTTACTCCACCCCATTAGTGGGTAGACGCCCCCGGTGTTTTTTCCAATATTTTTCTTTCATCATAGAGAAGTAACACCCGCGATTATGGGCACGACAAGCAGGTAGGAGGTCATTATTGTGGGCGAAGTTCGGCAAGCAAAAAAGGCCGCAACCCGGCGCGCCTTGGCCCGGGCGACCGCCGCACTGGCCCGTGATCGGGGTGCGGATGTCGTGAGTATTGCGGAGATTACCACCATGGTGGGGGTGTCGCAGCGTACCTTCCATAACTATTTCGATTCGAAAGAAGATGCGATTATGGAGTTTGCGGTGTTTTGTGTGGATAATCTCATTGATACTATGGAGATATTGCCGCCGGGGGCGAACACTAGTGTGATTGCCGCGGTGGAGCAGGCAGTGATTATGCACCTGGATGTGCCGGATGCAGAGCTGGAGTCGTTTTATTCGTTTCGGCTGTTGCGGCAGCAGTTTGATACCCGCAGCCATGAGAAATATAACGAATTGCGGGAGGATTTGAAGGTGCGGGTGCTAGCGAGGGTTCGGGCCTTATATCCTGAGCTTAGTGACTGGGCCGTTCAGGTTCAGTTAGCATGTGCCGCTACAGCGGCTAAACTAGCCCTTGACCGTTATTACTCTTATTGTCACACCGCGGCGGATGATGCGGATAGTAGGAGTGCAGGTAACGGGGATGCCATCTTACTCGTGCATGAGGCGTTCGCCCAGTTGAAGCGCTAAATTATGTCCAGATCAAGAAAGGTTATGGTGGTACCAAAGTGTTTTTGACTGCGCCGCTGTCGCTGAGCGATGTTGTAGCTGATGGTTTTCTCACCCAGGCTGGGTTTGATGATGCGTTGAAGCAGCGTGGCACGGTGACGAAGACCGAGTTTAATCCTCGCCTCGATGGTTATGAGGTGGTGTTGACCACGGACGATAGTAAGACTCATGTGTTTTCGTCGCATACTGTGGCCTATATTGATCAGGGACGGACCACGTGGAAGTGGAAGGATGAGCCGCAGTTTCGGTTTTTGGGGACGTGGCCGAGCGATGACATGATTAAGGCGGCGCGGACGTTAGCGGGGAATGGTCCGTGTTTTTTGGTGCCGCAGCCGGATGGTTCGTTTGATGTGGCGGTTCTTGATGCGGATCAGTTGCCGAAGTTGCATGTGCATACGGCGCTGTGCGTGGGGTTAGCAAATATGCCGGCGACCATGGAGTTGGAGCGGGCGCTGACGGCGTTTGGGGCGACGAATAATATTGGCATGACCACCGCCGATGATAAGGTGACATTTGATGAGGGGACGGTGGTGGATTTAGCGACCCGACGAGTGGTGAGTTCGCTCACGTTTGCGAATGTGGTGGCGGATGCGTTTTATTTTTCCACGGAGCATCAAATGTATTTTGAGGGCCGGTATCCGGGGGCGCCGGTGATGTTTAATCCGGTGACGAATAGCGTGATTGTGGCTGATTCGTTTGCGGCGCATGGGCTCATAGTGGGCCGGATTAAGGATGGGGTGTGGCAGTGGGAGCATAATGCGAGCTTGCGGAAGTTTGCGTTGGATTATGCGATCCTGGAGTTTTTGCGGGATCGGACGCCGGTGGCGGAGGCCGCTGCCCGGGGGTTTGATTGTGCGACGAAGCGGATTTTAAAGCATTGGACGCATGTGTTTGTGCGGTTGGATGATGATACGACCGCGTTGGTGATTATGGATGCGCACCAGTTGCGGTTGCCGCCGGCTTCCCCGGAGGCGACGTTGGCGGTGATGGCGACGCCGCTGCCGGAGGGTGTGGATAAGCAGCGGGCGAAGATTAGTTATCATCAGCTGCGGAATAGCTGAGGATTTTCCGGTAGGGGGCCGGGTCGACGTCGGCGAAGGTTTTTGGTTGGAATTGTGCGTCGGGTCGCTTGTCGACGAGTACCGCACGCACGCCTTCCGCAAAGTCGGGTTGCCTGCGGATATATTCACCGAATGGAATTTCAAGCGCGAGTTCGTGGCGGATGTCGGTCTTGGTGCCGGCGGCGGTGATGAGTTCGAGGGCGGCCACGATGGCGGAGGGGCTGGCGTGGGCGATGTGTTGGTGGACGAGGTCGCGGAGTTCTCCGGTGAGATGGTGGTCGATTTCGTCCCAGGTGGGGTAGCCGAAGGCGGCATCGATATCGTCAATATAGGTTTTGAGCTGTGGGTTTTCCGGCTGGGTTTCTTGGTATGTGGCGAGTGCCTTGTCGACGCCGTATTCGATGATATCGCGGTGAAGGGCGTCAAGATTTTGGTGGGAAACGTAGTGGGTGGCGAGGCCAGTGTAGAGCATGTCGGCGGGGTCGAGCCGGTAGCCGGTGATGGCGAGGAACCGGGCCACTGCCGGGGATTTTCGACCATATGTTCCCACCATGTGTTGCATCATGTAGGACATGCCCACATCGGGCATGAATCCGATGGCCATTTCGGGCATGGCGGCCAGGGCGTTTTCCGTGACGATGCGGTGGCTGCCGTGGGCGGAGATGCCGAGGCCACCGCCCATGGCGATGCCATCGATAAGCGCAATGTAGGGTTTGGGGAAGTGGGCAATATTGCCGTTCATGACGTATTCGGCGGCGAAGAACTCGTCGGCGAGTTCGGGCGTGCCGGCAAGCAGGTATTCCCGAGCGAGCCGCACGTCACCGCCGGCGCAGAAGGCTTTGGGCGAATTGGAGTAAATGAGCACCTGGGTGATCTGCGGGTCCGTCGCCCATTCGGCCAGGTGCTGGTCGATGATGCGCACCATGTCGGAGGTGAGGGAGTTGAGGGCCCGGGGCCGGTTGAGTTCGAGAACCCCGGTGGTGTGTTCCTGCCGGGCGATAACAAGTTGGTCGGTCATGGTACCAGTTTTCCACAGTGGTCGCCGCGGCGGGGCGCGTGTGGAAAAAGTATGCACAGGCCAAATGCTTTATGGAAAAAGTTATTTTGCCGTACACTTCAAGGGATTGGTTATTGAAAGGTTTGGTTAATGCAATTTCGGTTAATTACCTGCGACATGGACGGAACCCTGCTCGACAATGCGAAAAACATCTCCGATGATTTCTGGCCGCTGTTGGGCCGACTCCAAGAACAGGGCATTATTTTCGCCCCCGCCTCCGGGCGGCAGCTGGAGACAATACTCGACATGTTCGAAAAGGCGCCGAACCCGGTATCGGTGATCGCGGAAAACGGGGCCCTGGTATACCACGATGGTGAGATTGTTTCTCTGACCACCATTGACAAAACCGCAACCATGCGGGTGCTGGATGCCATCGCCGAACACCCGGAGGTCGGGTGGGAGGTCACGCTCTGCCGCGCCGATGGGGCCTTCGTGGGCCACACCAATGAAGAATTTGCCCGGCTCACCGCCATGTATTACCACAAACTCAATGTGGTCGACGATGTGCGGAACTATGTCAACGATGACGTGATTAAGCTGGCCCTCTTCACCCGAGGCGACCCAGAAGAAGTAGCAGAAACCGTCCTGAAGGATGCCACCGGCGACGACCTGGCCGTCGTCGTGTCCGGAACCCAAAGCATTGACGTCATCCACCAAGACATCAACAAGGGCATAGGCCTTCAGGAGCTGGCGGTCAAGGTGGGGGTACCATTATCCCAAACCCTGGCGTTCGGCGACTACCTCAACGACGCCGAACTCCTGGCCACTGCCGGCACCTCCTACGCCATGGCCAACGGGCACCCCCAGCTGAAGGCCGCCGCCGACCACATTGCCCCCTCGAACGAAGAAAACGGCGTCGTGCGGGTGCTCCAGCAGCTCCTAGACTCCTAGCCGTTTTTCTTCTGCCGGGTGCGTTCCAATTGGGTGGCCACATCCGGCACATAGCGGAAATCCGACCGGGGTGGCCGCTCATACCCCTCGGACTGGGGCCGTTCGGGAATGTCCGGCAGGGGCGTGTCAATCTTCTCGTAGGGGATCGTCGACAGCAGGTGGGCGATCACATTAATCCGGGACCGCTTCTTATCCTCCGACTCCACCGTGTACCAGGGGGCGGAGGGAATATCCGTGTGGATAAACATTTCATCCTTCGCCCGGGAATAATCCTCCCACCGGGTGATCGACTGCAAATCCATGGGCGACAGCTTCCACCTACGCAATGGATCATTCCGGCGGGACTTAAACCGGGCAATCTGCTCGTCATCCGACACCGAGAACCAGTATTTGCGCAGCATAATACCGTCCTCGACCAGCAGCCGTTCGAAAATGGGGGCCTGGTGTAAAAACCTGCGGTACTCCTCAGAGGTACAGAACCCCATGACCCGCTCCACCCCGGCGCGGTTATACCACGACCGGTCAAAAATGACTATCTCCCCTTTTGTCGGCAGTTTTTCCACATAGCGTTGGAAATACCATTGGCCGCGCTCCCGGGTTCCCGGCGCCGGCAGGGCCTCCACCCGGCAGGTGCGGGGGTTGAGATATTGGGTGATGCGTTTAATCGCGGAGCCTTTCCCGGCGGCGTCACGGCCCTCCATGAGCACCACAACCCGGGCACCGGTCTCCACCACCCACCGTTGCATTTCCACCAATTCGGCCTGGAGCCGTTTCAGCTCGGCCTCGTAAGCTTCCTTCGACAGCTTGGCGGGCTTTTTCCGTTTACGTTTCGTCATACCTTCAATCTAGTTTTTTACCTGAAATTCCGCCATGCGGTCCCACACGGTTTTCCCCGCAATGAGCGTGTTCATGATTTCGGGGGTCTCCACCAGGTAGCCAGGCAGTTCCCGGCAGGCACGCTGGAAATGCTCCGAATTCACATGGGGTTCGGCGGCATCATCGTGGAAGCCCTCAACGAGGAGGAATTCCCCCGGGTCGGCGGGTGACTGGTACCAGTCAAAAAACAGGTTGCCAGGTTCCGCCCGGGTGGCGGTGGTGAACCAGTCGATGTCGGCAAGGAAGGTGTCGGCATGCTCCGGTTTGACCCGGAATTTTACGTTGATAAGAATCATGGTTACCGAGACTACCCTTCCAACTGCTCCCCCAGCTCTAGCCACCGCGTCTCCAGCTCGTCTAGCTGGTGTTTCAGCTCATCCGCCTGGGCGCCCAGGGTCACAAGTTGGTCCATGTCGGTGGCATACGCCGCCATGTCAGCCTCCACCACGGCCAGCTGGTCGCGGGTCTTCGCCATTTTCCGCTCCACCGCGGCCATTTCCTTCGACAGCCGGCGCATTTCGCTACCAGACCGGGGTTTTTCCGACTCCGGTTTGGGTTCCGGCGCCGGCGTGCGGGCGGCGATTGCGTGACGACGCTTCAAATAGTCGTCGATGCCCCCGGGTAGGTTCGTGAGCTTCCCGTCCCCGAAGAGTGCCCAGGTGGAGTCGGCAATGCGTTCGATCAAATACCGGTCGTGGGAAATCACCACCAGGGTGCCCGCCCAATTATCCAGCAGGGACTCCAGCTCCTGAAGCGTATCAATGTCCAGGTCGTTCGTCGGCTCGTCCAACAGCAGCACATTCGGCTCGGACATGAGCACCCGGGTGAGCTGCAGCCGGCGTCGCTCCCCACCGGACAGGTCTTTGATGGGGGTGCGCTGCCGTTTCGGGCTGAACCCGAGGCGTTCCGCCAGTTGGGCGGCGCTTAATTCCTTCTTCCCCAACTGCACATAGCTGGCCACTTCCTCCACCGCATCGAGAAGTCGCATATCGGGGTCCAGGTCGTCGAGTTCCTGCCGCAACCACCCCAGGCGGACGGTACGGCCCTCGATGCGGCGGCCGGCCGCCAGGGGGTATTCCCCGGCGAGGGCGCGCAGCAGGGTGGTTTTGCCCGACCCGTTGACCCCCACCAGGCCGATGCGCTCCCCGGGGCCGAGCCGCCACGTGAGGTCGTCGACAAGCGGGCGACCGTCGGGGGTGTCAATGCGGGCATCCTCCAGTTCCACCACGATGCGGCCCTGGCGCTGCCGCGAAAACGCCATGAGCTCCACCTTGTCCCGAGGCGGCGGCACGGCGGCAATCAGGGCCTCCGCCGCATCAATCCGGTAGCGGGGCTTCGATGTGCGGGCCGGCGCACCCCGACGCAGCCATGCCAGCTCTTTCCGCGCCAGATTCTGCCGCCGCTGCTCTATGGCATCCGCCTGCCGGGACCGCTCCGCCCTGGCGAAGATCCAATCGTTATAGCCGCCCTCGTACGCATCCACCTGGCCATCGTGTACCTCCCACGTGCGGGTCGCCACGGTGTCCAGGAACCACCGGTCGTGCGTCACCACCACAACCGAAAGTTTGCGCGATAGTAAATGGTCCGCAAGCCACTGGACTCCTTCAATGTCCAGGTGGTTCGTGGGCTCGTCCAACACCACCAGGTCCAGCTCCCGCACCAGTGCCGCTGCCAGGTTCACCCGCCGCTGCTCCCCGCCCGACAGCTGCTCCACCGGGGTGTCTAACCCCAGCTGCTCAATGCCCAAGCCGTGAAGCACTTCCCGCACCCGGGCGTTTGACGCCCACTCGTAGGTTTGCAGCCCCAATGGCGCCACCACCACATCCGCTATGGTGTCCGTGCCGGTGAGCTGCATGCGCTGCGTCACCACCGCCATGCGCAGCGACGAGTTGTGGCTCACCCGGCCCGCATCCGGTTGTTCCACCCCGGTCAGCACCTCGATCAAGGTAGTTTTCCCGCCGCCGTTGATCCCCACCACCCCAATGCGGTCGCCGGACTGTATCCCCAGGCTCACCTTGTGCAGCAGGGTTTTCAGCCCGAAGGATTTGTCTACGTTCTCCAAATTGATGAGGTTAACCACTTATTCTCCTTTGAGGTGGGCGCCACGCGCCGGGCCGGATGTGACGGCGGTGTTTCCGCTGAGCGATAGTTCCGCCGCGACTTCCCGGGCGGCGCGAGCGTCTTCGCATAGGAATGCGCAGGTGGGGCCCGACCCGGAGACGATGCCGGCGAGCGCCCCGGCGGCCATGCCGGTGTTGAGGGTTGTGCGTAGCTGTGGTTGCAGCGATAGGGCGGCAGCCTGCATATCGTTATGCAGCAGGGGGGCGACTTGGTGTGGGTTCCCAGTGCGCAGTGCCCGGCTCAGCGCGGTCACATCTAGGTGGGGGGTGCGGTCGAGTTCGTCGAGTTTGTGGAACACGGCCGGGGTGGCGAGGCCGGTGCGAGAGAAGGCAAGAGCCCAGTGGTAGGTGCCCTTTGAAAGGGTGGGGACTAAATGTTCTCCCCGGCCGGTACCCAATGCGGTACCCCCCACCAGGGTGAAGGGTACATCACTGCCAAGGTCTGCCGCTATGTCTAATAATTCCCCCAATTCGAACTCGTTATCGAGTATTTTATTGGCGGCGATGAGGGCGGCCGCGGCGTCGGCGCTTCCCCCGGCCATGCCGCCGGCGGTGGGTATTCCCTTGGCAATGGCGATGCGTACCGCCGGCGGTTGCTGCGTGGATCGCCCAAACACGATGTCGACGGCCCGCCAAGCAAGGTTGGTGTTGTCCGTGGGCACCCCGGCGGTGGCGCATTCGAGCCCAACCACCCGGCCGGTCACCCCGGTGTTGGGACTCGCCTCGGTGAGGGTTACGACGTCTCGAAGTTCGAGGGATTGGAATATGCTGACGAGTTCATGGTAGCCGTCGTCTCGAAGCGCCCCCACCCCTAAATGTAGATTGACTTTCCCGTGGGCAATCGCCGTAACTTCTCGCATCATTATTCTTATCCTAGCGGACACCATCATTATGACGAATACCATGTTTCATCGCTATTGATTAGGGATTATGACGCCGCCAAGCACGAGCAATCCGGGCTGCCTCGATCCTGCAACCGCCCCTGGCGCATACTGCCGGCCGCGGGCCTCACGTCTTGCGGTTATGCCTAAAATCCTGGGTGGGAAGGTAGATTATCTATCCATGACTACTGCACGTCTGCTGGGACCGGCTGATATCCGCACACTCGCCAGCGAACTCGACATTACCCCCACGAAAAAGCTGGGCCAGAACTTCTTGCATGACCCCAATACGGTCCGCATGATTATCACCACCGCCCAGTTCACGGACGCCACCAACCGGCATGTTCTTGAGGTGGGCCCGGGGTTGGGGTCGCTCACCCTGGGGCTTGTGACCGCCTGCGAAAAGGTCACCGCGATCGAGATTGATCCCCGGTTGGCGGCCCGGCTCCCCCGTACCATCGCCGAATTCGCCCCCGACCACGCGGATCGGCTCACCGTCAGCAATCAGGATGCCTTGACGGTTTCCCCCCAGGATATTGACATGTCGACGCCGCCAACGGCATTGGTGGCAAACCTGCCCTATAACGTGTCGGTGCCGATTCTCTTGCACCTTCTCGCGGAATTCCCCAGCATTGCGCGGGTTGTGGTCATGGTGCAGGCTGAGGTTGCCGACCGGTTGGCGGCCCAGCCCGGCACGAAAATTTATGGGGTTCCCAGCGTCAAGGCCGCATTTTATGGGCAGGTGCGGCGGGCGGGAACGATTGGTAAAAATGTTTTTTGGCCTGCGCCGAAAATTGATTCCGGCCTCGTGTCGATTGATTGCACACATCCTTATTCGTCGTCGCTGCGTGACACGGTGTTCCCCCTGATTGATGCCGCATTTCTTCAGCGTCGTAAAACATTGCGCGCAGCCTTATCTGGCGTGTATGGTTCGGCAAGTCAGGCGGAGGAAGCGCTACGACGCGCCCAGATTGACCCCACGCTTCGGGGCGAAAAACTCGACATTTCGGACTTCATCCGTCTGGCCACCAGCGGGCAATCATCGCGGTAGCGTCACAGTTGGGCAATGGCCGCCCGCAACGGTGCGTAATGATTCTGCACAGCCTCCCGGTATGCTACGGCGTCCTTATTTCGTAGCGCCCGCACAATGCTCTCATGGTTTTTGATGGTGCGTTCCGCATCAACGGTGATGGGAATCTCACAAATGTCGATGAGCTGCGCATACACCTGCCACATTGCCCCGGCAAGTTCCCGCATTAACGCATTCGACACCGGGCTGAGCAGCGCCGCATGGAATTGTTGATCCTCGTCCATGAAACTGCCGTACTCGCTAAACGATGTGCGCATATTCGATGCCAATTGGTTCAGGGAATCCAGAGATTCCTTGGTGTGGGCGGACATGAGCTCGTCAACGACCGACAACTCCAAAAATTCTCGGGTGGCGATAACCTCGTGCAGGTGGGCGGCGGTATGGTCCGGGTCTAAGGTGGCACGCAGCACCATTCCCTGCACCATGGGCGATAGGGTCATGCCGGCCACGAAGGTTCCCTGACCGCGTCGCACCTCCACCACATCCAAAGATTGCAGCGTGCGCATGGCTTCACGCACGGATGATCGGGAGCAATTGAGTTCGTCGCATAATTCAGTTTCGCTGGGGAGGATGTCACCAGAGGTGAGGCTGTGATCCCGAATATATTGTTGAATTCCTTCGATAGCCGCTTGGGTGGCACTGAGCGTGATCGGTTTCATCATGGTATTGATCCTCCAACGGTGTGAAGCAGCGTAGGGCTTAGGTGCGGTGAGAACAGTATTCATGGTTGCTGATTCCTCGGTTCAGGTGGTACACGCGCACCGGCTGTGGGACGTCCGGCCTGGCGTGCGATTCATGAATGTAAGTACAGGGAGCGGAAATTTGTTCCCCACACCATCAACCTGGAGTTTTGCTATTACCCCCGCAAGCCGACGTCGAGGAAGGACAGCCCGGTTAAGGCAATCGGTTCGAAACCCGTTAATACATCCGCATCCCAGGCGGAGGGGTTTTTCCGGTGAAATAGGGGATATAGTGGTACTTCGGTGGATAATAGGTCGAAAATTTCGTGCCACAGGTTTTCCTGTTCCTCGCCGGTGGCACGGGCGGCCTGATCGAGGAGTTCTTGGATCCTGGCGTAAGATTCGGTGCCTTTCCAATGCATGCGGGTATCGGTCCACCGGTCGGTGGCATACCACCAGCGCAACAACAGGTCAGCGTCGTTGCCGAACACTGACGGGTCCCCCGGGGCAACCACAATGTCCCAATCATTGGAGTGTTCAATGTAGTCGTATAATTTGGCGGATTTTTGGGCTTCGAACGTCACGGTCAACCCCAGATCAGTGAGGGATTCCCGCATGATATCGGCGCAGGGTTTCACCCAGTCGTGGCTGGTGGACAGCATTTTGAGTTTTTTCACACCGGTGTCGGCAAACAGCTGGGTGGCCTTGGCCTTGTCCAGGGTATACACCGTGGCAGCCTTGTGATAGGAATCGTGTTGTTCTTGGACGAAGCAGGTGGCGGCGGTGGCCTGCCCCAGCATGCCGGTTTTAATGATTTTGTCGATGTCGCAGGAATACATCACACCGTGCCGGTTTTTCACGTCCCGCATCGCGGAGCCGTCACCCTGATTAAACATGACAAAGAGCAGACCAAACCCCTGGACGGAGTCCACATCGGCGCTGGCCTGAACCTGGTCGATGGAAAGGTAGGGGACGGAGTCAATGGCGTCCACCGCTTTGGATTCGATGGCGTGGGTGCGGGTAGAGGCGTTGGGCAAAATCCGCCACGACATGCGGCTGGCCTGGGCCGGCTTCGGACCGGTATAATGCGGATTCTTTTCGAACACGAGTGCTGATGATGCGGCGCCGTTGTCCACTAATTTCCACGGTCCGGTGCCGATAGGCAGTGCGTCGAAATCCTTCCGATTGCGCTCCACCTCCGCCTTGGGCACGATCTTAATGGTTGCCAACCGCTCTTTCAGCAGGTTAAAGGGGTATTTGAGCCGAAAAATGACGGTGGCGGGGTCCTTGGCCTCCACGGCGTCAATGACGGAAATGAAGGCGGCGTACTGCGACTCGTTCTCCGGGTCCCGAACCCGTTCAAATGAAAAAACTACATCGTCGGCAGTCACAGCCTTGCCGGTATGAAACGCGGCCCCCTCACGCAGGCTTACTTCATAGGTGACATCGTCCACATGGCGTGGTTCGTCGGCGGCAAGCGCGGTGTACACACTCCGATCCGGGGTGGGGCTAATCTCATAAAGCCCTTCCATGGTGTGCCAATTCGCGGCGATAGTGAGCGCCGATGTAGCGGTCATGGGATCGTACCCGCTAGTCCCCAGCTCATAGGATATGGCGGCGGTGATTTCGTCACGGTTACGGCCGTCGGCGCCTTTGGTGGCGAGGGCGGCCGTTTTTCTATCTATGTTGCTACAGGCACTAAGCGTGGCGGTTATTCCGGCTGCGGCCCCGATAAGTTTGAAAAAACTGCGCCGACTTATGGTCATAATACGGCCTCCTTGGTTCGATAATTCACAATACACTTGCTTATCGACGCCCACCCATGCGGAAAGAATCCATTGTGGTGATGGCCACAATGAAATACCTAACCTGCTGAACAAAACTAAACTAAATTATTAAGCAAAACCGCATCCGAACGATAGGCTAGGTTGTTCGGATGCGGTTTTGTGGGTTTGTGGCCGGCAACGTATGCACGTCGTCAAGCAAAAACGTGATTACCGTAACCCCATTTTTGCCGTACATGCTGGCCACGCGCCCCACCCCTGGGATGCTTGCACCTTCTGCGCCACCGCGATTTGCTCCTCGCGGGTCGCCTGGTATGCATAGGGCGCATATTCGCCACCACCATAGGCCAACCATGTCTGAGGTGTAAACTGCAACCCACCATGGAACCCATTACCGGTATTGATCGCCCAATTCCCAGTGGATTCACACTGCGCCAGCCGATCCCACACGGAACCATCCGGCACAGTGGGAACCCTAGAAACCTTTGTGCCCCGCGAAATGGTCGCCTTCTTCGCCGGCACCAGCACATTCTGCGACACAACATCATTCGCGGATTCGACCCCGTTCACCTTGGTGATCCGCCGGGTGACTTCCCGCTCACCCGGCGTACCCGCCTCAACCACGGACTCGACCCCCTGCATGGCATCGGGGTTATCTACAAAGGTTGGCTCTTCATCATAGGCTTCTTTCACCTGCACATCATCCACGGTCACCCGATCAATATTGATCTTCATATTGCCGGATACCGCCGACGTTAACTCCGGAGTGACTCTATCGTGTGGGCCAAGCTCAATGCCGCGAGCGGCCAGCGCATCCTTTACCGTCGCCGCAGCAAGCGACACGTAGCTGGTCTTTCCCCCATCAGTGATGGACACGATCTTCGGGGTGACCACATCAACGCTCATGCCCGACTTCTGCAATTTCGTGTCGACGGGAGTGCTCAACCCCAGGGCTTTAATCGCCGCCCCAATGGAATCAAGCTGTGAAACCATTTCCCCCACGGTCGTAGCATTCGTCTTCACAACCTTCTTCTGGCCGTCAACAACGACCGCCACGTCTTTGACCGTTCGAACCGTGATCTTTTCGTCATTACCCAACTTAGCATCGGCGGCCGGCTGCACGATATCGCCGTCGGCCACCTCAATGCCGGCAGAACGCAACGCCCCACCCACATCCTGCGACAGCGTGGCCAACGCTAGCTGGTCGCCGTTGAGATCAATAACAACATCTTTTTTGTTAGCCGCAACCGCCACACCACCAACCACGAGTGTTGCCAAAACACCGCTGGTGGCCAACCGGAGCGGAACCGAACGTGACGAGTTCAAGCGGCTCAATCGAGATTTCTGATGGTGACTCATTTATTCACTTTCAATAACGATATCTAAGCTTCCTAAGCTTCACTGTCTACAACAATGTTTATAACAATACGGCAACAAATTAAGTTTGTCGAGATTTTCTCCGGGAAGCTCCGCCCATATTGGCGTACAATATCCCAATTTTACCACTATAACTTAAATTTTTTTAGGCAAGTCATTCGGGAAAATCTCAGCGACCGGCACAAAAATTACAAGACTTTACTTATTGAAACTTCGTGGATCACCCCACTCATGGTTTCGCTATCTGGTAAACCCGATCGAAGTTCGCGGCCACCGCCTCCGCCAACTTCGCCACCGGCATGGAACGTGCCGCAGCCACGCATAAAGCGGTGTGTCCTATGAATGTGGGCTCGTTTTTCGCCCCCCGATACGGAACCGGGGTCATAAACGGCGCATCCGTCTCTATCAGGAGTTGATCGATCGGCACCATAGCCGCGATCTGTCGTAGCTCCTCGTTGTTTTTAAAGGTCACGTTGCCGGCAAAGCTGAGCACATAGCCGCGAGCGATCGCCTCTTCGGCTACCACCGTGGGGGAAGAAAAACAATGCAAAATGGTGTATTTCGGACTGGGGGCGTCCCCCAAAACCCGCAGCAGATCCGCGTCCGCCTCCCGATTGTGGATCATTAACGCTTTCCCCGCCGCGACCGCCACGTCAATGTGAAACCGGAGTGCCTCCTCCTGCACAGCCAGGGGGGCGGTATCGTCCGGCCGGTGGCGAATCCAATAGGTGTCCAATCCGGTTTCCCCAATGGCCACGCATTTCGGGTGGGCGGCCATCTCACGCAGGCGGGCGCGCGCGGCATCATCTAACTCCCGAGCCTTGGTGGGGTGGATGGCGCAGGCAGCCACCACATCTGGGTGCGATTCGGCCGCAGCCAGCGCCAACTCAGCCTCCGCGAGACCATCGCCGACGGTACAGATGCGCTCCACCCCGGCAGTGTGGGCCCGCGTCACAAACTCGGCGACCGTGGCCGCATCCCGCGCACCGCAGGAGGCAAGGTGGGTGTGCGCATCAGTGAGGTGCGCAATATATTCGGCCGGTTCCGGCACTGGGCGGGACTTCTTCGACATAACTCTGAAGTGTACAACCCGCCTCGCCGGAACAGAACTATGCCCTCCCCGATACTGGGGCCCACTCAGGCCCGGTCTCCCCCAATTCTGGATCCAACTTGGCAATGAGTGGCTTCGGCTTCTGCAACGCTACGCCGGGTTCGACGGAAGTTCGCCGCCAAACCGCCTGCTGGTTGCCGTAATCCCCCATGATGACCGGGTAGGTGCGACCGGCCTGGGGCACGCCCACCCCCACCACGTCCACAGGCATGTCGTCGGTCACCTCCACCACCTGGGGGTGGGCTGCCCACACCCCCGTCCGACCCAGGGTTTCGTGCACCTGTTGGGCAATGTTCGGAATGTAGGGAGTGAGCAGCGTGTTTGCGTCCGATACTACCTGCAGGGCAACCCACAGCACGGTGGCCAGGCGGTCTTCGAGTGCTGCCACATCCGCCGCATCGGCAGCATCCGCGGCATCGGTCGCGGAATCCGCCCCCGCACCCGCAGCCCCGGCCTTGGCGGTTTTTATGGCCTTGGCTAACTTCCAGGGCTGCATCTCGGCGACATAGGCGTTGGCCTCCCCCACCACGTGCATGGCGTGAGTGATCCCCTGCTTAAACCTGGAGTGCTGCAACGCCTCCCCCACCACGTCGAATGCTTGTTCGGCCAGGTCGAGGATTTTTTGGTCGGCTTCGGTCAGTTCCCCAGGGGTGGGTACCTTCCCAAAATTGTTGGCGGCCATGGACACGACCCGGTTGACCAGGTTGCCCCACCCGTTGGCGAGCTCGTTATTGATGCGGCGCACAAACTCGTCCCAGGTGAAATCGGTGTCTTGGTTTTCCGGGCCAGCAACCGCAATGAAATAGCGGAGGGGGTCCGGGCCGAACTCCTTGAGGAAGTCCTTCACATAGATCACCACGCCCTTGGATGAGGAGAACTTGGACCCAGACATGGTGAGGAATTCCGAGGACACCACCTCGGTTGGCAGGTTAAGCTCCCCCAGTCGGTGTAGGGTTCCACCCTTGGCCCCTTTCCCCTGGTAGCCGAGCAATTCACCGGGCCAGATTTGGGAGTGGAAGGTGATATTGTCCTTACCCATGAAATAGTAGGAGGTGGCGGCCGGGTCGGTCCAGAAATCCCGCCAGGCGTCGGGGTTGCCGCTACGGTGCGCCCATTCGATAGAAGCAGACAGGTAGCCCACGACGGCGTCGAACCACACATAGAGTTTCTTCCCTGGATTATCCTCCCAGCCCTCCACGGGGATGGGAATGCCCCAGTCAATGTCGCGGCTCATGGCGCGGGGACGAATATCGGACAGCAGGTTGAGGGAGAATTTGAGAACGTTGGGCCGCCAATCGTTCCGGGTCTGCAACCATGCGGTGAGTTCTTCCGCGAGCGCGGGCAGGTCGAGAAGGAAATGCTCGGTTTCTACAAACTTTGGGGTTTCCCCATTGATTTTGGAAACCGGGTTAATGAGATCCGCCGGGTCGAGTTGGTTGCCACAGTTGTCGCACTGGTCGCCGCGGGCCCCATCAGCACCGCAGATGGGGCAGGTGCCCTCAATATAGCGGTCGGGAAGCGTGCGGCCGGTGGAGGGCGAAATGGCCCCCATGGTGGTTTCCTTCAGCATGTAGCCGTTGTCGTACAGCCCCCGGAATAGTTCCTGAACAATGGCGTAATGGTTGCGGGTGGTGGTGCGGGTAAAGAGGTCGTAGCTTAACCCCAGGCCGGCCAGGTCTTCGACGATTTGGCGGTTATAGCGGTCGGCGAGTTCCGTCACGGAAACACCTTCCTTGTCGGCCTGAACCAAAAGCGGGGTACCGTGCTCGTCGGTGCCGGAAACCATGAGCACATTTGCCCCAGTCATGCGTTGGTAGCGGGCGAAGACATCAGAGGGCACGCCAAAACCAGCCACGTGTCCAATATGACGGGGACCGTTGGCATAGGGCCAGGCCACGTTGACAAGCACATTATTCATGGTTTTCTAGCTTATCAGGCCCTACCACCGGTTATTGGCGGGACCGCAAAACCGCGTCGTAAAGCTCTTTCTTGCTGACCTTATGGGCGGCGGCAACGGTAGCGCACGCGGTTTTCAGCCGCTCCCCACCCGCCACAAGTTCGCTCACCCGTTCGACAAGTTCGGGGAGTTCAATGGTGCGGGTTTCCGGCATCGCCCCCTCGATGACGCACGTGATTTCGCCCTTCAGGCCCCCGGCCGCCCAGTCGGCGAGTTCGGCCAAAGTGCCGCGGCGGACCTCCTCGTAGACCTTTGTGAGCTCGCGGGCCACGGCGGCGCGCCGATCGGGCCCAAGAATCTCGACCGCCTCGGCCAGGGTGGCGGCAATCCGATGCGGTGATTCAAAAAAACAAACGGCCCGCTCCTCGGTGATAAGCGACTCCAACCAGGCGCGACGGGCGCCGGACTTGCGGGGCGCAAACCCGTCGAAAGCAAACTTACCCACATGCAGGCCGGACAGTGCGATAGCGACGGGAACGGCGGAGGGGCCGGGAAAACACGTGATGGGCACGCCCGAATCATGGGCCGCAGCAACGAGGGGAAACCCCGGATCGGACACGATGGGCATACCAGCATCGGTCACCACAACAACGGTGGCGGTGCGGGCATGGTGAATTAACTGTTCCACCCGGTCCTGCTCGTTGTGGTCAAAATTGGACAGGATCTGACCCCGCAACTCCACCCCCAGGGCCTGCGCCAGATTCCGGGTGCGGCGGGTATCTTCGGCGGCAATATAGTCCGCCTCGGCGAGGGCCTGCCGCAGCCGGGGGGTGGCGTCGTCGATATTGCCGAGGGGGGTGGCGGCGAGAATGATTCCGCGGGGTAAGGGGGTCATGCCCTCATGCTAGCTTTTCGACGAATCCAGGCCCAATTCTTCTTTGACTTCCTCCTGCATGGTTTCGGCAATATCAGTATCTTCCACATTGGATTCGGTTTCATACCTGGCCAGCCGCCGACGCTGCTTCGAGCTAAACCGTTTGGTCGGATCAAGCTTGCGGCGCAGCAGCTCACGCATGTTTTCCCTGCGGGTGGATTCCTCCCGAATCTGGGAGAACGACCGCACCCACCCGACGAGAAACACGAGAAACAGTAAAACCCCCATGTAGCCCAGGATGGGAAAGAGGGTGGCGACTAGGGTTTTAAACCCTAGGAAGCTCACGGCAAAGGCCACGAGTGAACTCACGACGAAAGCCGGGTAAAACCGGGTGGGATGCTTGGCGGTGATGCGTCTGCCAAAGGCATAGAGCATACCGATAACCGTATTGAAAATCATGCCGAGGATAGCGATGGACATGCCGAAACCCAACCAGGGATGAATCTGGTTGACGATGGTGAGCATGGGCACATCGTCGGCGGCCACCTGGTCGGCCCGCAGGTAGAGGGACCAGGTGGCGAAGGTGAGCATGAGCCCGAAAATAATGCCACCGATCATGCCACCCAGGCCGGCGGCGCGCGGATCAGTGTTATTACCGCCAATGATAATGGCCATGGATGCGCCGATCATGAGGTTGAGGCCCACATAATTCATGGTGGCGATGCCCCAATGGGGCGCGACCGGGGTGATGGTGTGGACGGCCTGCTCCAGAACCGAGTAATCAGCATGGCTAGTGCTGAGGACCCACACAACGGTGATGGTCATAAACACAATGATGAGCGGCGTGATAGAGCCGATGACCTCGGTGACCTTATCAACGTCGAGAAGCCCAACGATGAGCGTAATGGCAAGCAGAATGAGGGCACCAACCCAGGTGGGAAAACCAAATTGCTGATTCAGGTTGGAGCCGGCACCGGCAAACATGACCGTGCCGGTGCAAAACAGGGTGATAAGCACCCCAAGATCCAGGAGCCTGGCCAACAGGGGGTAGCTGACCCGCCGGAGCACAGTGCCATGGTCGCCGGCAAGATAATAGCTGCCGAGCTGGACAACAACCAGCCCGCTGATAGCCATGATGAGAGAGGAAAGAGCGGCGGCAATAATGCCGACCTTGCCGTAGGAAACGAAGTATTGCAGCATCTCTTGGCCGGTGGCAAAACCGGCGCCGACGATGATGCCAATGAACGCCAAGACGATAGTGACAGTTCGCTTGAGCATTGGTTATGCCTTCTTTTTACTTCTTTACTGCTAGTTTCCGACTGGGCTGATGCCCATTTCGGTTGAGTACTAGCCTACGCACACCGCTGCCAGACTTCCGGTGCTTTTCTGCCTCCCGGTGGATGCGCCGCTCCCGGGCGAGACGGGCCGCAAAGCGCTGTTGCTCCCGGTAGTCAAGATAAAGCTCATCGTTGCGGAGATCCTTAATGAGAGCGAACATCAGGATGAAAATCACAATGACGAACGGGGATGCGGCAACAATGGTGATGTTTTGCAGATTCTTCAAAATATCGTCGCCGCCGGTAAGCAGCATGGTCATGCCGACGAGCGCCACGAGCACGCCCCACCCGGCGGTCACAAACCGGTTAGCGTCGGTTTGCCCATGCTGGCTCATGGAACCCATGACGGTCGACGCAGAGTCGGCGGAGGTGATAAAGAACAGTGCGAGCAGCGCCACAGCGATCACGCCCCACACAACGCCACCGGGCAGGGTGTGAAGCAGGTCAAAGAGTTGGCTCTGGGCATTCCCATCACCCCAAATGGATGCGCCCTGCTGTTCCAGGTGGATGGCGGTGCCGCCAAAAATAGCGAACCACACGAGACTCACCGCGGAGGGAACCAACATGACCCCAATGAAGAATTCGCGGATGGTGCGACCGCGGGAAATACGGGCCAGGAACATGCCGACGAACGGGCTCCAGGAAATCCACCACGCCCAGTAGAAAATGGTCCAGCTGCTAAGCCATTCGCTGGTGTTTGTGCCGGGCGATTCAGCGGTGCGACCAATCATTTCGAAGAAGTGCGACAGGTACGCCCCGAAGGCTTCGGGAAGTAAATTCAGGATCGTCACGGTGGGCCCAAACACGAAGACAATAATGCCCAAGATGGCAGCCAACACCATGTTGGCGTTGGAAACATAGCGAATGCCATTGCCCACACCGGACATGGCGGACATGAGGTAGGCGAGAGTAAGGATGGACACGATCACCACGATGGTGCTCATGGAGGGGTTCTTAACTATGCCCGCGGCGGTAAGCCCGGCACTGATCTGGGTCGCGCCGATACCAAGGGAACACGCGGTGCCGAAAATGGTGGCGATAATGGCGAGAATGTCGATGACCCGACCGGACCAGCCCTTGGCGCCACGCTCGCCAATGAGCGGGATAAAAGCAGAGCTGAGGAGTTGGCGTCGGCCCAGTCTAAAGGTGGAGTAGGCGATAGCTAACCCAAAAATGCCATAGATGGCCCAGGGGTGAAGGGTCCAGTGCAGCAGGGTGGAGCTCATGGCGTCGCCGATGTTTTTTGGCTCATTTCCGGGAATCCCAGTGCGATAATGGGTCAGCGGCTCGGTGACACCGTAAAACATGAGGCCAATGCCCATGCCGGCGGCGAACATCATGGCGATCCAGGAAAATGTGGAAAATTCCGGGGCCTCATCGTTGCGGCCCAGTTTGATATTGCCGAATTTGCTCAACGCCACAATGATGGCGAACGCCAAAAATACGGTGGTGCATAAAACGAAAGCCCACCCGAAATTGGTAATAACAACCGAGAGGGCTTTTTGGGAAAAGTCGGAAAAACTAGTGGGGTTCAGTAACCCCCAGAGCACGACAGATAGAACAATGACTACCGCTGGAATCGTGACCCGATAGTCAATTCCAACGTCGTCTTTTTCGCTCTCAAAGACGATTTTTGGTTCAGCTGGTACTTTTGCTGGTGGCGATTCCAGCATTTCCGCTAATTCCTGGGTAGCGGACACATTTGTTGGTTTTTCCATAAAACTACCGTGCGGCAAAAATTCGCGGATATCAACACGATACGGGAATTTTAAGGAAAAAATAGCGGGTATACGCTGCAGCTTTATCTAAACGTTATTAATCGTTAAAGCACTGGATAATGCTATTAAATCATAAAATCTACCCCCTCAAAGATCACAATATTATAACAATATTGGGGCGAAGTTTTCTTAATAATGGAGAAGAAGACAAAAACCACCAGCACCACATAGAATGGCACAAGTGATTTCCTTGACCAGCAACCTACGTCGCAAAGCTGCTCACACCTCGGCGGATGAGCCACGTCCGCCGGTTGGTCGGTTCACCCGTCCCGCAACCCCACCAGAGCCCCGCCGCATCGTCTGGACCAAATTCGACACCAACACCACCATCATCATCGGCCTATGGACGCTCATCACCCGCTTTGTCGGCCTCAACTCGGCTGTGGCGGACGGCACCCCAGTCTTCGACGAAAAACACTATGTGCCACAAGCCTGGGACATGGTCAACAGTTGGGTCAATCCACTCATCGGCGGCATCGAATCCAACCCCGGCTACGGATTAGTCGTCCACCCACCCCTGGCAAAACAAATCGAGGCCTACGGCGAACTAATATTCGGATACACCGCCCTCGGCTGGCGAATCATGGCCGCCCTCTTCGGCACAGCCACCGTACTACTCATTATGAATCTGGCCCGCCAACTCACCGGATCTAGCGTTATTGCAGCCTTCGCCGGCATTTTGGCACTCTTCGACGGGGTGCTCCTCATCACCTCCCGATTCGGCATGCTCGACATCTTCCAAACCCTGTTCATTGTCGGCGCAGCCTACTGTCTAGCCCGTGACTATAACCAAATGCGTGTTCGACTCCATCAAGCATGGCTTGCCGGCGGACTCGGAACCCACCGCTTCGGCCCCCGATTTGGATTCCGCTGGTGGCGATTCGGCGGCGGCGTCTGCCTCGGCCTCGCACTCTCCGTCAAATGGTCAGGCCTTTATTACATGGCGTTTTTCGGCCTTATGACCGTGCTTTTCGACGTCTACCTTCGGCACCGCTACCAGGTGAAACAACCAGTCCTCGGCACCTTAGTGCGGGACACTATCGCCGCCTTCTGCTCCATCGTCATCCTCCCCATCGCCCTCTACGCCTGGAGCTGGCGCGCCTGGTTCACCTCAGAAACCTCCATCTACCGACACGTCGACACCTGGAAAGACGTGGCCATCAATAACCACGACTTTGCCCCCGACTCCTGGGTATTCCGACTCCCCGAGGCCCTCGCCAGCTGGATTTACTATCATAAATCTGTTCTAGCATTCCACGCCAGCCTCACAACATCCGCCGGCCACGTCCACCCCTGGGATTCCAAACCATGGTCATGGCTGGTCTCCGGCCGTCCCATCCTCTACTACTCGGTCACCGACATCCACTGTGGGGAAAGCACCTGCCGACGCATGATCTACCTCTTCGGCACCCCAGCCATCTGGTGGCTCACCATCCCCATTATCCTCTGGTCACTCTGGCGCACCATCATTCGAAAAGATTTACGACTCATCATCCCCCTGGTGAGCTTCGCCGCCGGCTTCCTCCCCTGGCTCGCCGCCTACGACCGTCAAATGTATTTCTTCTACGCCACCCCCCTCATCCCATTCACCATCATCATGATCGCCATCGGGCTAGGCGAGCTCATCCCCCTAGGGAAACGACTCAAAATCCCCGCAATCTTCCACAAAATCGGCACCGAAACCACCACCGTTGGCGGCCTCATCGTCGCCCTCTACCTCGGCCTCGTCGTCGCCATGTTCGTGTACTTCTCCCCGATCCTCTATGGCTACACCATCCCCGACGCCCTGTACGAGACCCTCATGTGGATTCCCAGCTGGCGGTAGGCGTCGTCAAGCAACCGGGCGCGCCGACAACGCCCGCACCACCGCCCACCCCTTATCCAACAACCATAGCCACAACAACGCCACCACCGACACAAACAACAACCCGAGCTGACCGGCCCCAGCCGCGGTCATCGACCCCACCACCAAATCCCGCACCCCCAACCCAAAACTGAACATAAACAACGCCCCATACACCGGCAATAGCCCAGCAACCAGCCGACTCTGCCACGCCACAAACACCACCCCAAACCCCAAGGCGGATCGCATTGCCACGGTTTCCATCACCAATTGCAGAAACACCGGATCATTATCCCCCGCCGGCAGCCGCAATAACGCCACCGCCCAGCCGCACCACACCACCCCCAAAAGCACCAGAACCACCCGGCAGATTGCCGCACTCACCAGCCGACTCGCCGCCCGCCTGCGCCACACCGGCGCCACACCGGCCATGATCTCTTCCGACAAATCGGGAATGTCCGACACCGACGTGTCGCTAAACGCCAGGGTACGATTGAGCAGCGCCGCATTATCTAAAAACGATTGGCACTCCGCGCACTCCGCCACATGCGCATCCACCACATCGTCGGGAAGGGGCGACGGTTCCCCATCCAACCGCGCCGATAACGCCGCCTGCACCTGCTGGCACTCAACCACAACAACCCCCAATCACTGGGCGCTTAGCCGCACTCAGCCTTGACGACTCAAAACCTCATCTATACTAGCCCGCCCCGAGCCAAACACCACGATCAGCACCAGACTCACAATCAATAACAACACATACTCATACCCCCCACCGGCAATGAAAAACCCGGCATTCATGTGCACCAAATAAAACGCCGCCACCATTAGCAACGCCAATATTCCCGCAACAATCGTGGTCAACAAGCCAACCGTCAAAAATAATCCCCCCACAAATTCCGCGGTTGCCGCCAAATATGCCGACAATTGGGCCTGCGGCACCCCCCACGCCGCAAACTGCTGACCCGTAGCGGTCAATCCTTGCACGAAAAACTTGTCAAACCCATGGGCCACAAAAATTATTCCCAGCACAAACCGGAATAACAGCAATGACCCATCCCGCACCGCCGGTTTATCCACAGATACCTCTACCCCACCCGTAACTTAATCACGTTATCGTACTGCACTGCTGGTTCCGGCTCAGGCTCACTCTCCCCGGCCGACCGGTTGGTCTCCACCAGTTCCAAACCAATAAAATCCGGCGAATCATCATCCGTTTCCAAAACCACGGCACCTGGCCGCCGCAACCGATGCGGAATGCCTAATTCCCGATCCATGCTATTTCGTACTCCTGCCCGGGTCCGACGCAGCTGATGCACCCGCTTGTGCCGCAACCGCTCTTCGTCACGAACCTGCGCCCGCAACGCTATCAGATAAATAATGGTCATCCCCAACGCAATCGCCGGGGCAGCCCACATCCAACCGCCAATAAGCCCAGCCGGAACGATAGTGACCACAACGGCAACTACCAGCCCTAACACGGTTGACCGCCGCCGCTGATACCGGTCGGCGCTATGCTTCTTATCCGCCTCAGGATCGTAGCCGCCCCGCCCACGCCGGGACTTGGCGAACTCGATTTCCTCCGGGGTGAGCTCATCGCTGTCGCTGATATTATCGTCGATTTCTGCCGTGGTGCGCTTTGCGACGCTCCGTTTGGCGGCAGATTTCTTCTCTTTTTTCTCCTTCTTGGTAGGCACATCCGGCACTACCGACAGGTTTGCGCCCCGAGCCCCAGTGGGATACAGGAGGTCTTCCGGGTCGAGGTAAGAATCGTCGATCTCGTAGGGAGTGTCGGGATCGACCGGCTTTGATCCAACCTTCGCACTGGTGTTCGCGGCATGTACCGAGGCAACCGGGACTGATACTGCGGGTGCGGAAACCGCGGCGGCGGCCCGCATGGTTTCCGTGGTGGCATCGGCATTCGCATCGGATTCGGCTTTGGCCTTCGCAGCCTTCGCCTGGACTGCGGCATCGGCACCAGCTGCAGCCTTGCTCCGCGCTGCGGCTTTGGCCCGGGCAGCAGCCACCTTATCGTGATCGGCCTTGGCCTGATCGGCCACAGTGTGCTCGCTCTTGGCCTGGGTAGTAGCAGTACGGGCAGGCTGACCAGCGCTGGACGTCCCGGACGTAGCCGATGTGCGTGACGCATCCGTGCCCGTCTTCGATTTCGCCGGAACGTGAGTTTGCGCCTGCGCACCAGTCTTCGAACCCTTGGTCGAATCCTTGGCGACGGGTTGACGGTTCGGCGCAGCCGCCATGGCCACGGTATCGTTGGCGGACTTCGGCTTGTCAGAGATCAGCGGGCTAGTGATCTTCTTAAACGGCACGGTTGGGGTGTCCTCCACCCCAAACTCCGGTTGGTCAGCAATCAACTTCCGCTGCTGGGCGTCAGCGGCAGCCACCTTAGGGCGCAACGCGGGCGGCCGTTGCGGCTTATGTCCCCCCTCATGAATGACCCGGGTATCATCAAAACCCTCCCCCACCTTGCTTATTGGCTTATGTTTGCGCAGCAAAAATGGCATGAGCACAAACAGCCACAACACAACGATCAAAATCCCTACAACGGTGGTGGTCACTACTCACCCTTCCTACCCTATGTGCCTTCCAAGAGTATCGGCGTTGCTGAATTATTGGAATGAGGCACGCCGACAATCAATTGTTAAGCATACCGTGCTTGGTTGGTCTTAATCAGTCGGGTGATGCAACTATCCACATAGTCGTCAATTGTGATAGCCATCAGATAGTGATCCCGCCATTGGCCGAAAATATGCAGGTTCTTGTGCAAATATCCTTCTTCCCGAAAGCCGGTTTTCTCTAAAACCCGGCGCGATGCGAGGTTCTCAGGCAGGTAGGTTGCGGTCACCCGATGTACCCCCACTCGGTCAAACGCATGATCGACTCCGAGTGCGCATGCGGCGGTGGCGATTCCCCGCCCAGTGAGGTGAGAGGATACCCAGTATCCCACCCAGCAATCTGAGGCGCTACCACGTTGAATGCTGCCTAGGGTTACTTGTCCGCAGAACTCACCATCGACGTCGATAGCAAATGGTATGAGCACCCCATCGTCGGCTGCGCGGCGGATGTTGTTATAGAATTCGCGCCACCGCGCCGAGGAATGGGCCTCAGCCCACGAGGTGTGGATTGTGGGTTCCACCCGGGCCAGAATATCGGCGTCTGCCAGGCGTAATTCCGACCATGGTTCGCCGTCAGATTTCATGAGGGGGCGTAGTTGCACGGTGTGATCCCCCACTATGAGGGGGCTTGTGTATTCCATCCACCCCGGATGGGTGGGGTTACGTGGCCCGGTGGCGGGCCGGGGTTGTCGGAAAAGATATCGCATCAACGTCCCGATTGATTCCTTAACAATGATTAGTTTCCGGTTTGACTCAAGAAGATCACTTCCACAATGTCTCCTGGTCGCACGTCGGTGACTTCTTCGGGGATGCGGATCATTGCATTGGCGTCGGAGAGTCCAGCAAGTAGGTGGGCTGGGGCGCCGTTGGCGCCGCCGAGGCCTTCGACGAGATAGTCCTGGGTGTGGGCGTCGCGCATGAGGCGAGCCCGGACGTAGCCGCGCCGGCCGGCTTTGGATCCGACGTGGTTAAGGGCCCGGGCTCGAACGGCTCGGCGTTGAAAGGTGCGTTTGCCGAGGCAGATTCGGACAACGGGCCGGATGAAGATTTCGAATATGACGAGTGCTGAGACGGGGTTGGAGGGAAGGAGGAATACTGGGATTTTTTTGTCGCCGAGCAGGCCGAATCCTTGGACGGATCCGGGGTGCATGGCTACCCGGGTGGTGTCGAGTTCGCCGAGGTCGGCGAGAATTTCCCGGATGGTGGTGGATCCCGAGCCGCCTACCGCGCCGGAGATGACGATGAGTTCGCTGCGCAGCATTTGGGCTTCGATGATTTCTTTGAGGCGGCGGGGTTCGCCGGCGGCGATGCCTACCCTGTGGACGTCTGCGCCAGCGGCGCGGCCAGCGGCGGCGAGGGAGTAGGAGTTGACGTCGAGGACTTGGCCGAGTGAGGGTTCTCGGTCGATGTCGACGAGTTCGTGGCCGATGGACATGATGGACATGCGGGGCCGGGGATGGACGAGGACTTTGGAGCGGCCGACTGCCGCGAGCAGGCCGATGTGGGCGGGGCTGAGTATGGCGCCTTGGGATACTGCGACGTCGCCGGGGCGTATGTCGTCGCCTTGTTTACGGACGAATTCGCCGCTGCGCACGGGTTTGAGTGCGGTCATGCGTTTCCGACCGCGGTCGGTCCAGGCGAGGGGGATGACGGCATCAGAGAGGGTGGGTAGGGGCGCACCGGTGTGGACTCGGACTGCTTGTTTGGGTTGGAGTCGGAGGGGTCGGCCGGAGCCGGCGGCGACTTCGCCGACGACGGGGAGGGAGATTTCGGTTGTGGGGGTTATATCGGCGGTGGGGTCTTGCCCGAGACCGCGTTCGCCACCGACGTCGACTGCGCGGACTGCATAGCCGTCAATAGCGGCTTGGTCGAAGCCCGGTAAGGGGCGTTGAGCTTGTACTTCTTCCGCGCACATGAGTCCTAGTGATTCGGCAATGGCGATGCGTACCGGTTCAGGTGCCACTGCTTGTTGGGTCACTAGGGTCAGTTGCTCTTCTACTGAGCGCACCGTTAATGTCCTCCCTGACCAGTGTGAAAAAGCGACATGAAATTTTTCGTGTGTTTGTGAATATGGTTGTTGTGGACTCGTTTACACCCTATTAGTGTACGGCAGTTTGTGGGAGGTCATGCCCCATGTTCGTCGAGAATTTCGCGTAGCACCTTTTTGAGGTGCGGCCCGTACACTGGGTCGGCTAGCCCAAAATCTACCACCGCGGGGATGTATCCGCCGGGATTGCCGAGATCGTGGCGTTTCCCGTCGTGGACAAGGATGTGGACAGGGTGTCCTTCGTCTATGAGAAGTGCGATGGCGTCGGTGAGTTGGAGTTCGCCGCCGGCGCCTGGGGTGATGCGCTGGAGGGCGTCGAAGATGGCCCGGTCGAGGAGGTAGCGGCCGGTGGCAACGAAGTTGGAGGGGGCGTCGTCGACTGCGGGTTTTTCGACCATGCCCCGGACTTTTTTGACTACATAGTCGCCGTGGTAGTCGGGAGCGTCTTCGATGTCGAAGACTCCGTAGTTGTAGACTTCTTCGTGGGGGACTTCGAAGGCACAGAGCACGGATCCACCTAGTTGGGCGCGGACTTCCATCATTTTGACGACAACACCCATGGGCAGCACCAAGTCATCGGGAAGCATGACTGCTACGACGTTTTCATCGTCGTCAAGTACTTGTTCGGCGAGCCCGACCGCATGCCCGAGGCCTAGTGGTTCGGTTTGTTCCACGGCGATGGGGGTGGGCAGGTTATTGGTGTTTCGTACTTTTTCTAGCTGGTGGGTTTTTCCGCGAGCTTCGAGCATGGTTTCTAGCGCGGGGTATCTATCGAAGTAGGCGAGTACTTCGCGTTTTTTGGGTGCGGTGATGATTGCGAGTTTGTCGGCGCCAAGTTGTGCGGCTTCTTGTGCTATGAGTTCGATGCCGGGGGTATCAACAACGGGGAGGAGTTCTTTGGGGATGGTTTTTGTGGCTGGGAGGAATCGCGTGCCCATGCCTGCGGCGGGAACAATCACGGTCTTGACGGACAGCGATGCATGTGTCTTGGCGCTTGTCATGCAGTTCAGTGTACTTTTCTTAAGGTTAGATATCAGAATTTTTTCTAAAATAATAAGCATGGACACTCCCCCGGTTTCTGGTTTTTCCCAGCACACACCAGCAAATGGGCATCGTGATGCATCGAATGATGTCCCCCATGCGCCGGCTTGTTCGCCCCTGGATCTGGTCTCGGATGGGTCGCAGGCGGCAGCGGAGGCCGCGATGGCGCAGGCGAAGGCGCGGGTGCGGGCGCAGGTGCGGGCGGCGCGAACGGCGTTGTTGCCCGAGGCGAGGGCGGAGCGGGATGCTGCGGTGGTGGCAGCGGTGACGATGCTGGTGCAAGATCGGGGCTGGTCACGGGTGGCGGCGTATGCGCCCATGGCGCGGGAACCTGGGGGGTCATTATTGGTTCCGGCATTGGCTCGCTTGACGACGGAGTTGTGGTTGCCGGCATGTCGCCCAGGTCGGATACTGCGGTGGGGGCGGTACGCTGGACCAGGGTCGGTATGTGCGGGCATGTGGGGGATTTTGGAGCCGCGGGATGCCCCGCAAGAGAGTGATTTTTTAGGTTCGCTCGATGGGGTGTTTGTTCCGGCCATTGCCGTGGATGACCAGGGGTTTCGCCTGGGGCAGGGGGCAGGTTTTTACGATCGCGCCTTGGCTGGGTGTGCCGCGCCCACGGTGGCGGTGGTGTATGCGTCGGAGATCATGCCGGTGCCGCACGAACCGCATGATGTGATGCTGGACATAATTGTGTCGGATGGTTGACCAAAACTTGGGGTGGGACAGTCCTATGGTTTATGTTCGCTTCGCTTTCTCACCCTGGTTTTCATCGGTCCGCCCTGCTGCGCAAGGTTGTGGCGGCAACGCTCATGGTGACGGCTGTTGGTATCACCGTCACTGACCGGTTGCATCAGCATATTTCGGTTGTGGTGTATTCCCGGGATGTTGCTGCTGGTAGTCGCATCACGGCTGCGGATGTGACGGTTGTTCATGTTTCCGAATCGGTGCTGCCTCAGGATCGATTGGCCACCACCGATGCTGCGGTAGGAAATATTGTGGTGGCGTCCAGGTCGCGTGGCGCCATGGTTTCCGCAGCCGATTTTGTGGATTCGGCCCTCGTCTCGCAAACTATGACAAATACCACATCGAACGATGCGGGGGTGAAAACCCACATGGTTCCGATCACGCTTGCCGACCCGACCTTGGCAAGTTTGCTTCGTCCGGGGGACACGATTACTATTATCACGGCTGCTGATGACAACAGCGCGCCTCGGGTCATTGCCGCTGGTGGAAAGGTTATTTTCGCCACCACAAAGGCGACGGATTTTCCGGGCGCTACCCCAGGCACGGTATTGGTGTCATTGGTGGCAGACAGTGCCGCGGCGGTGGCGGCGGCAAGTCTGTCACAGCCTTTGGCAGTTGTAGTTACGGGGGATCGGGCGGAGTGATTTCCGCGTGGGTACTTCAAAAACATTAACTGATTGCTCTAATCTATAAACTGCTATCTGTCTCCTACTTTCAAAGGAAGAAATAAGTATTATGTTAAAGGGTTTCCGGGATTTTATTCTCCGCGGTAACGTGATCGAACTGGCAGTGGCCGTGGTCATTGGTTCGGCATTCACCAACATTGTCACTGCCTTCACCAACAAGATCATCAATCCGCTCATTGCCTCGCTGGGCAGCACCGAAGTGAAGGGGTTGGGTTTCCAAATCCGCCCGGGTGTTGCAGAGACCTTTGTGGACTTTGGTGCGGTGATTACCGCAGCGATCAACTTCCTGATGGTGGCCGCAGTGGTGTACTTCGTGCTCATCGTGCCGATGAACAAGCTCAGCTCTCTGATGTCCTCCAAGGAGAAGAAAGAAGCGGCCGAAACAGTTCTCGACCCAGATGTGGTGCTGCTCACCGAAATCCGTGACCTATTGAAGACTCAGCGGTAGATTTTCCCCCCCAAATTTCTGCACAAAACCCGGCTGGTTTTTCGGCGAGGATTCTCGCACGAAGACCAGCCGGGTTTTTGGTTCGCATCGGCCAGGAAGTCTAGTAGTGAGGTGGTTGCTGTTCCCGGTAAAACTCCAGACTGCCTTGTTCCGCACCGGAGCCGATGGGACCAAAATCGTCTTCGAAAATGACCATGCGGTCTTCGTCGCCTGGCTCATTCTGGTTGCCCCGGTCGGCGGTGCGGTCGTAGTCCACGGCGTCGGAAAGCCGCACGACACGTCGTCGGTTTCGCATATGATTAACTTTCGCCACCCTAGCTCATGACTACACGTCGCAGTTGGTCAACCAGGTGATGAACCAGCGGGGTGAGGGTAGCCATGCCGTCACGAATAGCCAACCGGGAGCCTGCCATATTCACCACCACGGTGGAGCCCGAAACCCCAGACAGGCCCCGAGACACCGCCGCGTCGACGGCACCACAGTGCAGGCCGGAACTTCGTAATGCCTGCACCACGCCGGGAACCGCCTGGTCGAGGAGTTCCCGGGTGGCTTCGGGGGTTTTATCGCGCGGTCCCACACCTGTCCCGCCCACGGTAAGCACCAGGTCGGCACCACCGATAACGCCCATTTCGATCGCCTTGCGGATTTGGGATCGTTTTGACCGAACCTCCACCACGGCGTCCACCACGAAACCACCCTCGCTTAAAAGCTCGGCCACTAATCGGTCGGTGTCCGGGCCGGAATCTAGTTTATGGTCCCCCACGAGCACAACCAGGGCCCGGCGGGGGGCGACGCGTTTCCCTTCGGCCCGAGCCTGTTCCACAGCCGCCTCGGCGCGGAAAAACGCCTCATCGGGCTCACCAATACCGTCAAGCCGAGCGGTGGAATCGGGGTCGGCAACATCAGTCACATCGACTTCGGTAACGTCCGTCACACCAAGGGCGGCGTCACTGTTGGTCATCATGTCCGGTTCAGCGAACACGTCGCGGGGATCCATGGTGGTTATTCCTCTCGTTATTTATCCTGTTATTAACTAGGAATTTACTCGTTCGGCAGCGTTACCTCTACCTCTCGGGGATTTTCGCCTTTTTCATCGACAACTTTTAGCTTGATTTTCGCGCCAAAGTCACTGCTCCGCACCGCAGCAATCAAGCCGTTAGCATTCTTAATGACCCGGTTGTTGATGGCGATAACAACTTCGCCCTTCTTCAGCCCGGCCTTGTCCCCGGGGCCGTCCTTGGACACTTCGGCGATTTTCGCCCCGGATTCCCGGAATCGTTGATCCAACGACACCCCAATGAGCGGATAGCTGGCCTTACCGTCCTTAATGAGCTGGTCGGCGGTGCGGCGGGCGAAGTTAGCGGGAATAGCGAAGCCCAAGCCGATGGAGCCGGCCTCCTCGGAACCATTGTTGGTGGTGGAAGCGATTATGGAGTTCATGCCAATGAGCTCACCGTTCATATTGACCAGGGGCCCACCGGAGTTGCCGGGGTTAATGGCGGCGTCGGTTTGGATGGCGTCGATAATGGTGGCTTCCCCACCTTCGCCGGCGCGCACAGGCCGGTTCAGGGCGGACACAATACCGGTAGTAACGGTCTGTTCCAACCCCAGGGGAGCACCAATCGCCACCACGTTTTGGCCCACCGCCAGGTCATCGGAGTTACCAATGGTAATGGTGGGCATGTTGCTCACATCCTCCACTTTGATGACGGCCACATCGGTGTTACTGTCGCCGGCAATGAACTTGGCCCGGTGGGTGCTGCCGTCTTGAAGCGTCACGGTCATTTCGGCGCGACCGTCCGCCGCCCCCTCAACCACGTGATTATTCGTGAGCACATAGCCGTCCTGCGAAATGATGGATCCGGAACCGGAGATGGCATTATCCTCGGTGAGCAGGCGAATACTCACCACTGCGGGTTGCACGGCCTCGGCGACTGCCTGCACGGTACCGGCTTCTGCCTGGGGCTTGCCGCGGCTGGCGGGTTCCTTCAGGGATTCCGCCACGGAGCTGGTATTCGCGCTCGGGGCGAACCGGGTGGCGTAAATACCGGTGATAGCGCCGGAGGCAATGGCCGCGACCACGATTAACGCGGCGGCCGGCAGCAGGCCAATGGTGCGTTTCTCCTTCACCTGCTGGGCCTGCGGCGGCTGCGCCATGGGGCCGGCGGCGCTATAGGGGTTATTGGGGTTTCCTAAGCTACTGGGCACCTCGGACACGCTTTGCGACGTTGGGGTCCGCGGAATCTGCTGCGTTTCCTGGGGTCGCTGGTGGGGGGCCACTGGTTGCTGAGGTGGCTGCTGCGGCCCCTGCTGTTGCGATTGTTGAGGTTGCTGAGCCTGCTGGGGTTGTTGCGGCTGCTGCGGCTGGGATGCGCTGGTGCTGCCAGGCCACTCAAAACCACTGCTACCCGATTGCTGCGGATTCCCGAAGGGTTGATTATCGTTATCGTTGGAATTACGGGGAGTATTAGTCATGGTTAGTAGTATCCTAGATATGTCTTGTGCCTGACTGTCACCATTATTGGGGCAATCATGTGAAAAGCTGGCAAAATCCTGTGCTAGCTATGTTATGTGATGATAACCGGATTTACTTGCCGATTGCGTCATGGGCGTTGCGGAACATGGCAGCCCGACCCTCAGTTGGCCGATCATCATGGCTATTGGCCACCAGCTGTTTCGACGCGGAATTCTTCGCGTCACGCGCTAAATCTTCTTCATGGTCGTAACCAGGCAGAATCATCCGGAACATGGCACCGCCGTCCTCGGATTCCTCGGCGGTAATGCTGCCGCCATGCCGATCCACTACCTGGCGCACAATGGCTAACCCCAGGCCAGAGCCGGGCATGGATCGTGATTGGATGCACCGGTAAAAACGTTCGAAAACTTTTTCGCGTTCCTCTTCGGGGATGCCGGGCCCGGAGTCAGAGATGGTGATCTGCATGCGACCCTCGTCCAATCGGGTCATCTTCACCCGCACCACCCCGTCGGCGGGTGACCATTTGGCCGCATTATCCATGAGGTTTAATATTGCCCGGCCCAGGGAATGCGCATCACCCCACAGATACCAGGGGGTGACATGCAGCCGGAATTCCACGTCGGGTCGGCGGCGGCGCACCCGTTCGAAAGCGGTTTGTGCCACCTGGGCCAGGTCGGTTTCTTGCAATTCGGTTTCGGCCGCGTCTTCGCGGGCCAAATCAACCAGGTCGCCGATCAGGGTGGAGAGCTCCTCCATTTGCGCCATAACATCGTGTTCGAGGGCTTTTTTCTCCTCATCCGAAATCTGGGGGGCACCGGGTTTTTGTAGCAACATGAGCAGTTCAATGTTGGTGCGCATGGAGGTGAGTGGGGTTTTCAGTTCGTGCCCGGCATCGGCCACAAGTTGCGCCTGCCGCTGCCGGGATTGGTCTAGGGCCGCCAGCATCTGGTTAAAGCTCATGGTGAGCAGGGCTAATTCGTCATTGCCCACAACCGGAATGGGGGTGAGTTTTTGGGTGCGGGTCACCGCATCCACCGCTGACTGGAGTCGAACAAGCGGTTTCAGGCCGGCGGTGGCCACTACAATGCCGGTCATGATAGCAAGCAGCACCCCTAAACCGCCGAATACTAAAAGGGCCAGGCCCAAGGTCAGGATGAGGCCTTGAATGTCGGTCATGTCCCGGGACAGCACAACGGTCGCCCCGGCGTCGTTCGTGGCCATAAACACCCGGTCACCGTTGACGGTCTTCACCACGGTTTTCTCACCCGGCGGCAAAGAGAGCAACGGCAGCGACTCGTCACCGGCGGTGTAGTTCCAGCCGGGAAGCCGAATGGAGATTTTAGTGTTTTGGTTATAGGTGCGGAAATACTCGACCTCCTTTTTCACATTATTGAAAAAGGAAGGGTCCACAGTCTCCGCCAACATGGCCATGCTTTTAGACTTCAGGTCCTTATCCACGTTATTGGTCAAGGTGACGGATACAGACCAATACGCCAAAACCGTCATCACCCCAACCGCAATGGCCACCATACTTGCCGTGAGCATGGCCACCCGCCAGCGCAATGACGCTTGTTTACCCCATCCATCAGAGGATTCAGCGGTAAGAGCCCCCAGATCCAGAGAAGCGGTTTTCTCTGCATCTGGGGACGGTTTCCTCAATATCACGGAGCGGTATCCCGAAGCACATAGCCGACGCCACGAACGGTATGGATCAAACGTGGTTCACCTTCCTGCTCCGTCTTGCGGCGCAGGTAGCCGATATACACCTCCAGCGCATTTCCGGAGGTGGGGAAATCATAGCCCCATACTTCCTCCAGAATGGTGGAGCGGCTGAGTACCCGCCGAGGGTTGGTCATCAACAGCTGTAACAGGGCAAATTCGGTGCGGGTAAGGCTGATTGTCCTATTACCACGCACTACATCCCGGGTGTCGGGATTAAGCTTAAGATCTTCGAACGTGATTTCGGCCTGGCTGCTGGGGCCAGAAGCTTCGGCGGCAGCCCGGCGCAGCAGCGACCGAACCCGGGCAAGTAATTCTTCCAAGGCAAATGGCTTGGGTAGATAGTCGTCTGCGCCAGCATCAAGCCCCGCCACCCGGTCGGACACCCCATCGCGGGCAGTAAGAACCAAAATGGGACGGTCGTCACCATGACTACGCAGATGGCGACACACCTCCAGCCCATCCATCTTGGGCATCATAACATCCAAAATGACCAGGTCAGGCTGCTCTTTTTCAATGACGTCGAGTGCTTGTTCACCATCCTCGGCGATGGCAATATCATAGCCATTAAAGGAGAGGGAGCGGCGCAGCGAGTCCCGTACAGCCTGCTCATCATCTACTACAACAATTTTCATATTTACAATTATGCCCCATCTGCTTTAAGGAACTAAAGCGTTGGCTTCGCGGTCTTCCTGCCAGTTCTTAAACCATATTTTTGTTTAATGCCGACACGGAAATTATACAGAATATTCATTGCCCCTCTGGCCTTACCCCCCAAATATAAGAACCTTTTAATCAATATTCGTTCCCGAAACAGCCAAAAAGGTAGCAGCACATTTACATTCGCTGCTACCTTATGGTTTTAGTCAATATTAGAATTGTTCAACCTCAACCAACCCCAATTGGGCGGCCTTGATGAGTCGACGCGGAATACGCACGGTTTGACCGTCGATCTTGGTTTCCATCAGGGCCGGGTTGTGAGCCTTCCACTGAGAACGACGAGTGCGGGTGTTGGCACGCGACATGCGACGCTTTGGAACTGCCATTTTTCTGTTTCCCTCCTTGGATTAAGATTTCTTGGCGCGGCGGGCCATGCCACCAAACCGACGTTGGAACTTTTCGACGCGACCAGCGGTGTCCATCACGCGCTGCGCACCGGTCCAGAAGGGGTGCGATTCGCTTGTCACATCAACAACAATGAGCGGGTATTCGTTACCGTCTTCCCATTCAATGGTGCGATTGCTTTTCACGGTAGACCGGGTGAGGAACTGGAAACCAGTGCCTGCATCCTGGAACACGACCGGATGATAATCCGGGTGGATGTCCTTTTTCATTATTCTCCGATTCCCTCAGGATTGAAACTTCAGGTCGCTTCGCCAGCAAAACGGATCTGACGATCGTGCCTGAGTTGGGTTTCGTCATATGTACATGGGCGTGCAAAAGACTACCAGTGCTCCCTGATAAAAGCGAAATTCACCTGGTGGGATCGTCGAAAAGCTAGCAGATTAGGCAAAACGCGGATTTACCGGTATGATTGCCCATTGCTGTTGTCGAAAATGTTCGTTTACGCCCCGATCAAGTTTGCATTCGTGCAGGTTGAACGTTGGGCGGCTAGGAGAAAGTTTATCCATGTCGGCTATTTGCCAGGTTACGGGACGCAAGCCGGGTTACGGCAAGTCCGTCTCGCACTCGCACCGACGCACGTCTCGCCGTTGGAACCCCAATGTGCAGCGTCGTAAGTTCTACCTGCCCTCTGAGGGCCGTACCATCACCCTAACCGTATCCACCAAGGGTCTGAAGGTTATTGACCGCGACGGTATTGAGTCTGTGGTTGCTAAGATCCGCGCTCGGGGGGAGAAGGTTTAAAGATGGCACGCAATGACGTTCGTCCAATCATCAAGCTGAAGTCTACCGCTGGCACCGGTTATACCTATGTCACCCGGAAGAATAAGCGCAATAATCCTGATCGTATTACCTTGAAGAAGTACGATCCCGTAATCCGTAAGCACGTCGAATTCCGCGAGGAGCGATAATCTATGGCTAAGAAGTCCAAGATCGCCAAGAATGAGAAGCGCAAGGAAATCGTCGCACGCTATGCGGAGCGGCGCCAGGAGCTCAAGGCAATCATTAAGAACCCCCATGTTTCCGATGAGGAGCGTCTCGAAGCCCAGTTCAAATTGAACCGGCAGCCGCGTGATGCTTCCCCAGTTCGTGTCCGCAACCGTGACGCTCACGACGGTCGCCCCCGCGGTTACCTCCGCAAGTTCGGCCTGTCTCGTGTCCGTATGCGCCAGATGGCCCACCGCGGTGAGCTGCCTGGTGTCCGTAAGTCCAGTTGGTAATTCAGGGAGTATCTAAATGAAGCGCACTAACACGAAAAAGGTGCGGATGGAGCAGTCCCGCCGCCCTAAGAAGAACCCACTCAAGGCCGCCGGCATTGAGAAGGTGGACTACAAGGACATCAACACCCTGCGTCAGTTCATCTCCGATCGCCACAAGATTCGGTCCCGTCGCGTGACCGGTCTCACCCCGCAACAGCAGCGCCAGGTTGCTACCGCGGTGAAGAACGCCCGCGAGATGGCTCTCCTACCGTTCACTAGCCGGTAAATTTTTCCCGGCCGGGGAACACAACAGCTTGATGCGCCTGACCTTTCATGGTCGGGCGTTTTGTGTTTTCGAAAACCCACACGCTCCACGCCCGAGGCCGTTATAAGCGGTGCGCCAGGCGGTGTGTTACATTCATTGTCGTGTTACATGCTTCACTGGTCGAACTCGCAGAGCAGGCCCCCCGGTGCCATTCAGCGGCGGCGGTGCGGGGCGTGCTGGCGGAGTCGCAAGATCTTATTCGTAATGCCCTCGACCATGGCGAAAACCCGCAGGACATGGTGAGTTGGTTTTCCCGGTTGGTCACGGACACACTGCATTCCGCCGGGTCCCGGGAGCTCACGGGCGGCGCCACCCTGGTGCTCACGGGTCCGGTGGGGCGTGGTGATGCGTTGCCGTCCTCCCCCATCCAATGGCTGGTCGAATGTCCGTGCGGTTTGGCCCCGGATGATATTGATACGGAACCGTTGGCGCAGCTCATTACCCGGGTGGGGCTGGTGTCGCAGCCCACGGTGCTAGGCGTGCACGCCCGATATCGGCAGGATTGGCTAGCACTGATTCGACAACATGCCGAGCGCCATAATTATGGTGAGCTTGCCGTGTTTGCCGACGCCGGGACCTGGTGTTTGGCCGAGGTGCTTCGGGTGGCCGATCCGATATTCTTTCTCCGGGAGGCATTATGCCATCGACCGCCCAGCCTGAAGCTTTTCGATGGGTTGCCCGATAAGCATGTTGTGGTGAATGTGCGCCGGGATCTGCTCTACCCCATTATCGCGTTGGCCCGGTGGGCGGGCGTGGCGGCTAAATCGCAAGAGTTTTCGACTTTGGCCCGGGTGCGTGATGCGCAGCAGGCGGGGGTGATGACCGCCAATCAGGCGGATTATCTACGGCAGGCGTGGCATGCCGGCCTGCAACTGCAATTGCAGCGGTTTGTTGACCGGGTGCATAGCCACGAGACCACGGCGGAGTCGTTGCCGGCGATTCAGCGGAGTGTGTTTGGTGCGAGCGCCCGCATGGTGTCGGATGTGGCGCACGCGTTGGCCCGGGATTATGGGTTGGAAGTGAGGTAGCGCTGTAACCGCTGCCCACCTTCGATAATGTCCGCCGCAGCCGCCACCTGCTGTTCTTGCTGCCACTGCCACGCTGGGGTCTGTCGCTATGATGGCGTCTGGGATAACGGCCTGGGGTGGTAGGGGTATATGATTGTTGTTTATCTCTGCGATTTTTTACCGGCAGGGTGTCGCAGATCCTGGGGAAATGGAATGGAGTGACAGGTAACCAATGGCTGGTGCAGTGGGTAGGCCGCGGAAAAATAATTCCCGTCGGCGCGGCAATACGGCTCGGGAGGAGATTTTGGATGCCTCCGCCGAGTTATTTACCACCCAGGGTTTTGCCACAACCTCCACTCATCAGATTGCTGATGCCGTGGGTATTCGCCAGGCTAGCCTGTATTATCATTTCCCATCGAAAACCGAGATTTTTTTGGCTCTGCTTACCTCCACGGTCACGCCTTCGACTGCATTGGCGGCCAAGTTTGAGGAGATTGACGTGCCGGCGCCGCTCAGGTTGTGGGCGTTGACAGCCGCGGAGTGCCGGCTGCTGCTGTCTACCAGGTGGAATGTGGGGCGGCTGTATCAATTGCCGGTGGCCAGCAGCCCCGAGTTTTCCGAATACCATCAGCAGCGCACCCAGTTGCAGGCGGTGTTTCGGTCGATTGCCGCCAAGATTGTGGGCCCGGATGATCCCCGCGCGGGTTTGCCGTTCCATATTGCTTTGTCGGTGATTGAGATGCGCCCGAATGATGGGGTGGCGCCCGAACCGCTCAGTGCTACCCGGTTGCCATCGCTCGCTATCATGCTTGCCGACGCCGCCCTCGCGGTTTTGGGGGCGCCGCTGCCCGAGAATCGTCTGGAGCGCACTTTGGAACTTTTGGCCGATATGGATTCCTAGCGGGATTCTGCCCGGTCTAATACCCGGTGAGCTTGGGAAATGAGGGGGGCATCGACCATTTCCCCGTCGAGTTGGAAGGCCCCGGGGTGGTGTTGCGCTTCCGCGACGACTCGGCGAGCCCAATCAATTTGTTCGGCATCGGGCTGGTAGGCGCGGCGAATAACATCGACCTGTTTGGGGTGGATGCAGGCGCTGGCGGCGAAACCGGACCGGGCGGCGTCGAGGGCTTCGGTATAGAGGCCGTCGGGGTCGTGGAAGTCGGCATACACGGCGTCGATGGTGAGTTTGCCGGCGGCCGCCGCATGAATGTGCATGAGCGCGCGGGTCACTCGCATGGTGTCTCGGTAGCTGCCGGTGCGGGGTTCGTCGGCCAGGTGCCGGGAGTGGGTGCCGCCGAGCCCCATGGTGAGGTCTTCAGCACCCCAAAATAGGGCCACAACCTGGGGATGTTCGGCAATCTTATGAATGTTGACGACAGCCTGGGGGGTTTCGATCATGGCAATGATATTGAGCCCGTCCAGGCCCGCGGGTAGGTCTGCGTACACCTTGGGCACCATGACTGTGGTGTAGGACGTGGTGCGCACAAATTCCAGGTCAGCGGCAAAATTCGGGTCGGTGGGGCCGACGATGCGCACGATGGTTGCCTGGGGGTCGAGGTTGGCGGTGCGAATATTGCGGTAGGCCTGGTCGCGGTCAATATCGCCGGCGCCGTCTTCGAGGTCGAGAATGACCATGTCGGCTTTGGCCGCGGCCTTGGGGATGATGTCGGGGCGGCCGGCTGGGGCGAAGAGGATGGCTGGTCCAGGTACATAGAGCGTCATGGTTTTATGTTAGCTTTTCGACGTTTCCCAGGTGGCGTTCTTCACATTTTGTTGATAACCATTATCCTACAGAGTTATACTTTTCTTACCAAGTACAACAAGAACGGAAAAAGAATACCATGGATAAGCAAGTGCCCCCAGGAAAGTTCGCGGCAACAGTCACCATCGGCCCCAAAGGCCAAATCGTGATCCCCAAGGGAGCCCGCGATCTGTTTGGCTACCAGCCTGGCGACAAACTCCTCCTCCTCGCCGATATCGACCAGGGAATCGCCATTCTGCCAACCACCGCGATTGACTCTCTGCTCCCCAACCAACCCCCCACCATGGAAAAGAAGTGATAACCATGCCTCCCGCCATCCAATGCTTGGATTCAAGTCGATATTTTCCCAAGGTCAAGGCCAATGACCACATCAATCTCACCATCGAACCGCACCAGATTTTTGGCCTCCTAGGCCCCAATGGTTGCGGCAAAACTACCCTGCTGCATCAGCTTCAGGGACTTGACGCCCCCACCAGCGGCACCGTCAAAGTGTTAGGCCTGGATCCCCGGCGCGACCGGCAGGAACTCATGGCCCGGATCGGCACACAGTTGCAAGAGGCTCGGGTGATTCCCCGGCTGAAGGTGATCGAGGTCTTGACCACATTCGGGTCGTTTTACCCACAATCCCAGGACCCCATGACGGTGTTGGAGTCGGTGGGATTGGCGGCGAAGGCCGGAGCGTTCATCGATAAGCTTTCGGGCGGGCAGCGGCAACGGGTGTTCATTGCCCTCGCGCTCATCCATAACCCGGAGTTATTATTCTTTGACGAGCTCACGTCGGCGTTGGATCCCCAGTCGCGCCTAAAGATTTGGGATATTTTGCGGGATTTGAAGGCTGCTGGCCGCACGGTTATTCTCACGACGCATTCCATGGAAGAGGCGCAGACACTGTGTGACCGCATCGCCATCATGGATGCCGGGCACATTATTGCGGAAGGAACACCAGACGAACTCATTGACGAATTCGCCCAGGGTTCGACCCTGAAATTCTCGGTTTCTGGGACGGTGCAACCAGCCCCGCTGGAGAAAATCTCTGGGGTTACCTCGGTGGATATTCAGGGGCAGGATGTCACCATCATTGGGAAGGGAGATTTCACCCCTCATGTCATGCAGGTTCTTACTGACCAGCATGTTTCACCGGCACACATGTCACTCAACCCGGCGACATTGGAGGATGTATTCCTTCATCTCACCGGCCGTTCATTACAAGCGTAAGGCAGAATCATGACCGCCTATAGTCATCTCACTCAAGCTTTTTTCAAGTCGCAATTGCGGGAACCGATTGGGTTTTTCTTCGTCATTGTGTTCTCACCCATGCTGCTGTTGATTTTGGGGGGAATTTTCGGCAATGATCCGCAGCCGCAGTTTGGTGGACGTGGGTTTGTTGATAACATGCTGCCTGGTGTGACGATCATGTCGATTCTCATGGTGGGGATTGCCTTGGTGCCACAAAACCAGTTAATGTTGCGGTCCACGGGTGCGCTGAGTCGGCTGCGGGTCACCCCACTGAAAGCATCAACCTATGTAGCGGCGGATCTCACGGTGAATTTTGTGCTGGGATTTGTGGGGGCGATTCTCACCCTGGTGGTAGGGCTCGTGGTGTTTCGCGTCAGCATGCCCCAGCATCTCATGCTGTTGATAGCATCCCTAGTGTTTGGGCTGGTGACGATGCTGGCGATCGGTTACACGCTGGCCGCGGTATACCCCAGTGTGGCTGCGGCTAATGGCATCAGCAATGGGCTGCTGATTATCCTCATCATGTCTTCTGGGGCATTCTTCCCCACCGAGGGGTTGTCGGCAGGTGTGCGCACCGCGATGGCATGCTCCCCGGTACATCACATCACCGAATTGGTGCGGGCCGCCTGGACGGGTACGTCATTGCCGATGGTGTCAGTGCTGGTGCTTATCGGGTTTACTACGGTGTTTGGTCTGCTCAGCACGGTGCTATTCCGGTGGGATAAGACCGCGTAAGAGTCTTGGTTGGCAACCGTCCCCACCAGTGGGGGCGGTTGCGGGTTTTTGGCTCAGCCCGCATTACTGTCGGGCTTACGCACAACGCCGAGCCCTACGCCTCCCCGCTTCGCGCCGTGATGGTTGCTATTCTTGTGGGGCAGTAACTAACTCAAACCAACGAGAGACTGATTATGCCGGCTAAAGTGAATATCCAGGCCATCGTGACTTTTCTGCTGATTTCCTTTACCCTCGCCTGGTTGTTGACGCTGCTACTGGCCAATAGTGACTGGTTGCATAACCCGTGGTTTGCGCCGCTCATGTGTCTCATGGTGTGTAGTCCGGGAATTGCAGCGCTTACCACCATGGGGATTGTTGAGAAGCGGTATGTCACCCACATTCGCCAATTGCGCGCGTTAGGGTTTTTGGGGTGGGCATCGCCGCTGAAATTCTTGGCCTGCCTCATTATTGCCCCGGTAAGTTTTATGGTTTTTGTGTTTGGGTCACTTTATCTCGCGGTCACCTTTGGGCTTCTAGATGTGACCGCTAGTGCGCTCACCTCGGCGTTGAAGTCCGCATTGGCCAGCACCTATTCACCCTATGGGTGGCTACCATACCTGATTCTTGCCGTGGGCTCCGAGTTGGGATGGCGAGGTTGGTTGTTACCCAATCTGCTACCGTTGGGGCGGGTACCGGCGATTGTGGTGAGCGGTATTATTTGGGGGTTAAGCTATTCGCCGCTGATCTATTTGGGCTATCTCTACCATGGGATTTCCATGGGGGTGTCGCTTGTTGCCATTTGCGGCATGGGGATTGTGGTGGGGGGTGTGCTGGCGTGGCTGCGACTATATAGCGATTCTATCTGGCCGCCGGTGCTGGCGCACACGGTGTTGACCTGTGCTAATAGCGCCGTGCTCATTGCGGTGCCGATGCTCACCGGCGACCAGCCCACCGACATGGTCCAGTTCACGATTTTTGGCTGGAGCGGCTGGATCCTCCCAGGCCTGCTCCTGGCAGTGTTGCTAGGCACTGGCCGGTTCCCGGCCCAGCCACCAAGCCAGGCCACGAATCGGAAAGACCGAAGCCGACCATCCGAGCCCGAGCAGTCCCCGTACCCGGCGCCAACTGCGACAGCCGATGGGTATCGGGGTCGTTAGTGCGCGAAATGCCGTGCCCCAGTCAGGTACATTGTCACTCCGGCTTTCTCCGCGGCCGCGATCACCTCGTCGTCGCGGATGGAGCCGCCCGGTTGTACCACGGCCGTCACCCCCGCCGTCGCCAGGATTTCGAACCCATCGGCGAATGGGAAAAACGCATCCGAGGCGGCCACGGATCCCACGGACCGCTGCTCATCGCCCGCGAGCGTGTTGGCGCGCTCGACTGCCAGTTTGGCTGCATCCACCCGGTTGACCTGCCCCATGCCCACGCCCACGGTGGCGCCATCCTTGGCTAGCAGAATCGCGTTGGATTTGACCGCCCGCACGGCCCGCCAGGCAAACTCCAGCTCCCGCAATAGTTCCGGGGATGCGGCCGGCCCGGCCACCAGCTTCCAGGTGTCCGGGTTGTCGCCGGCGGCGGTCAAAAGGTCGCGCTGCTGCACCAGCACACCGCCAGAGATTTCCCGAGATTCAAATTTTTGTTCGGCCGGCCGAGGGGCCTGGAGGACGCGAAGATTCTTCTTTGCTGACAGCACCGCCACCGCTCCCTCCTCATAGCCGGGGGCGATAATGACCTCGGTGAAGATGCCGGCCACCTGGTTTGCCATCTCCACGGTCACTTCCCGGTTGGCGGCGATCACCCCGCCGTAGGCGGAAACTGGGTCGCAGGCGTGGGCCGCCTGATGCGCGGCCGCAATGGACTGTTCGGAAACCGCAATACCGCACGGGTTGGCGTGTTTAATAATAGCGACGCAGGGGCGGTCATGATCCCAGGCAGCCCGCCAGGCGGCATCGGCGTCCGTGTAGTTGTTGTAGCTCATTTCCTTGCCGTGTAATTGTGTGGCCTGGGCCAACCCGGCGCCAGCTGCCGACTGCCCCACGTAGAGGGCGGCGGCCTGGTGGGGGTTTTCCCCATAACGCAATTCATGCGACAACTCATATGTGTTGCCCCGCCACTGCGGGAAGCCGGCTGGCTTGTCGTCGAAAGCCTGTGTGATCTGCTGCTCCCCCAACCAGGTCGCAACGGCCACATCGTAGGCGGCGGTGTGTTGGAAGGCCGCGACCGCCAGGCGAGTTCGTTCCGCTAGGGTAAAACCGCCGGCTGCCAGTGCTGCGGCCACATCCCCGTAGCGGGCGGGGTCGACCACGACCGCCACCGAGGGATGGTTTTTGGCGGCGGCCCGCACCATGGATGGTCCACCAATGTCGATTTGTTCCACACAAGCGTCGAAGTCCGCCCCGGAAGCCACGGTCTCGGAGAAGGGGTAAAGGTTCACAACCACCAGTTCGAATGGCGCCACCCCCAAATCGGCCAATTGTGTGCAATGATCCAATTTGCGGGTGTCGGCGAGAATCCCGGCATGCACGTGCGGGTGCAGGGTTTTCACTCGCCCCTCCAAACACTCGGGGAATCCCGTGAGCTGGTCCACCGGAGTCACTGGAATGCCTAGCTCGGCAATGCGGGCGGCGGTGGAGCCGGTCGAAACGATCTCCACGTTAGCGTCGAAAAGCGCCCGGGCCAGGTCTTCCAACCCGGTCTTATCGTAAACACTAATTAATGCACGGCGAATAGTTTTGCGACCCATGTTCTGGCCGCCATTACCGGCATCTTTGCTATCACTCATGATTGGCGAAATCAACCTCTCCTTGATTATCCGCCGCAACAGTGGCGGAGTTTAAAACGTTCACAATAAGCTTGCGCTCAACCTGTTTAATACGTTCGTGCAGGTCGGATTCGCTTTCCCCGGGCATGATCGCCACCGGTTCCTGCGCAATAATCGGCCCCGTATCCACCCCGGCATCGACGAAATGCACGGTAGAGCCTGTGACTTTCACCCCGTATGCCAATGCGTCCCGCACCGCATGCGCCCCCGGAAACGCCGGCAGCAGCGCCGGGTGTGTGTTAATGGTCCGCCCACCAAAGCGCGACAAAAATGGTGCCCCCAGAATCTTCATGAATCCGGCAGACACCACCACATCAGGCTGCAACCTGTCGACGGCTTCCGCCAGGCGTTCGTTCCATTCCTCCCGAACTTGCGGGTCGGCGCCGCGGGCCAACTCCACCAACTCTGCGGGGATAGCGGCCCGGCGGGCCCGATCCAGGGCGGGGCATTCCACGTCCGAAACAACCCCGACAACCTGATATTCTCCCTGGTTATCCAGGATGGATTGCAAGAGGGTCCCCGACCCGGATGCCAAGACAACAATACGCAATACAGTGTGGTGAGTGTGTGTCACGAACACTTACTTTAGTGGTTCTTACCGCCGGGTTCTACCTCACCAGCCACCGCGACATCTGTGTCTGACTCGCCATCGGTCTCTGTTTCTGCTGATATTTCGGGGCCAGCAGCGTCCTTGACCGCCGTCGACGCACCATCTGGCCAACTGTCTTCATCGGCATCTTCCGAAGCCGCTACCGCGCCGCCATCCGGCTTCACTTCTTCTGCACCCTTTGCGGTCTCTGGTTCCGCGTCCTCGGGGATCGCATCTTCCGAGTCTGCGTCCTCCAGGTCCGCGACGGATTCCGCGTCGGGGTCCGCTGCGGCATCGCCATCGGATTCGGCTTCCTCGTGAGCCTCCTCGGCTTCCGGTTCCGCCGACTCCGCTGCTTGCGGCTCCAGCTCTGATTCGCTTATGGCAAGCGCGCTGAACTCATCGAAAAGTTCTGCTTCCCGTTCCGCCGCCGCGGCGGCGGCCATCAGGCGGCGCTGCACCCAATTGCCCACAATCGCAATGATGAGACCCACCACCGTCACCCAGCAGGCCATCAGCCCGGTGGTCAGCAGGATACGAGGCCCCACCTCACCGTATATCCCCAGTTCTCCATAGGTCAGGGTGGTGAGTACCAAAATGTCGAGGGCGACAAATACCACGAGACTGGGCACGTCTATCAGCCGGGGGACCCGCTTCATTAAGGCCAGCACTGTGGCACAAACCGGTACGGCCAGCAGCAGCGCCATCATGGTGTCCGCCTGAAGCGGTACGGCCGCAAACATGGGCAGGGGCGGTAGGGGCACCAGGTTGACGCCAAACACCGAGATCAGGCCCGCACCGATGGCCACCTCGGAACCGGCGGTGACTGCAAGGGTGGCGATGGCGGCGTTGGGCAGGTAGCCGAGACTTACCGCGACGACCGCCACCTTGCCCCAAGTGGTGTAAGTATTCATGATGTCGCTGGTGAGCTGCGCGTGCACGATCAGCGATCCGATCCCCACCAGCACCGCCCCCAACAGCGCGTATCCCACCAGCCACAGGGAGCTGACGGCCTGGTCGACGAGGGATTCGGCAATGTTCAACCGTTTCGCCAGGGCCTTCCACAGGCGCACCCCCATGCCCAACACCAGGGCGATGAGGTGCACCAACAGGGTCTTTCCCAGGGCCATGGCTATATCTGGGGGCGTGACGGGAAACACCTTGGCGGCGTCGTAAAGCATGGCGGTGGCGATCAGGGTAAGCAGGCTGGGCACAACCAGCACCACCATGGTGATAACCCCCAGGTCGGCGATGCTGACCCGATCTTTGACTGCGCGCCGCACCCGATGGGCCACCAGGGCCACGATAATAGCGGTGAGCAGCAGCGGCATGATGCCAAAGTGGTGCCCCTGGATGATGATGGGGGCGGCGTTGAGGGCGAGCCAACTTTGGGCAACCACCGCGGGCAGGGTCGCCATGGGGGCGTTGACCAGCATGATTCCGGCAATCCCTAGGGCGATGAGGAAGGCAACCGCGACCCCGTTTGGCAGGAGGGCGACCGGCAGATAGGTGCGGATCCTGGTGCGTAGCGTGGGTATAGCGGGTTCGATTTCCGGTTCCACGTGCCGGGTGGTGGTTTTCCGCACCTCGGAATCCGATCGGGAGTTCGGCCGGGAGCTGGGTCGGGCCGGCCGCGCAAAGCGAGTGGATCGAGCGGATCGGGTGGCTAGCCCCACGCCGGCGGCATCCACTCGGCTGCCGGTACGACGGGGGCGTCGGGTAGGTCCTGCACCTGGGCTCGACTTTTTGCTCATTCTCCACACCTTAGCGAGAATGCTGTGATTTCCGTGGCATGACTCGGTTTTAAAATGCACAATTTTGTTACATAGTGACGAAAAAGATTACCTCCGCTACCCCCATCTGGGAAAGTTAAAGTTATTCCTAGTAGCCACCCATTTCACCATAGATAGAACAAATGCGAAACTAAACTAAAATAAATAGAAATATTGCTACGGCTTGCTTGATATCGGAGAAGCGGCTAGTGTTACCTCTCGGAAGATAACAAGATGGTTACAAAAACGAGATGGGTGTTAACACACCGGTCCGGTAACTACGATGGATAAGCTTTGAACCAAGGGAAGTAGGCCTCAATGCAGACCAGGCGACCGCTCATTAATGGCAAGCATCGCAAGCAGACAAACCCTATCAAAGGGCGCGTGGCATTCGTTGCCGCGGCAACAGGTGTGGTGTCGACCGCAGGCGCTACGGGCGCGGCTATCGCCCACACCACAGACACGGGGATTTCCGAGATCAGCTTAGCCGCCGAGGACACTCCCAATGCGGAGGAAGGCGCCCCGCAGATTCTTGATATCGCGGAATTTAAGCCGGTCAGCAATCTGCAGGATCAACTCAATAAAGCGGTTCAATACTCCAATGACCTGGCTAAAGCCGACGAGGAGGCCCGGAAACCCAAGATTAGTGTTTCCCGGCCCACCGATGGCATTTTGACCTCTGGTTACGGCATGCGCTGGGGGTCGCTGCACGCGGGCGTGGACCTGGCGAACGCTATAGGTACCCCGATTCTGGCGGTCATGGACGGCACAGTGATCGACTCCGGTCCCGCATCCGGCTACGGCAACTGGATTCGCATCAAACACGATGATGGATCCATGAGCGTATACGGGCACATGGAAACCCTCGATGTGAAGGTCGGCGAGCGCGTCAAGGCCGGTCAGAAGATTGCGGGCATGGGCAACAGGGGGTTCTCCACCGGCCCGCACCTACACTTTGAAATTCACCCCGATGGCAATGCCGCCGTCGACCCGGTGCCCTGGTTCAACGAGCATGGCATTAGCCTCTCGTAGCGCCTGAAAAGCTCCTCGGTTTCTTCCTGGAACACCCATACGGTAACACCCGTGTGGGTTTTTCGTTTTTCCACACCTTCCGCCGTCATACACCACTGTTCAAACAGACTCGGTTCGTAGACTTTTGTCTACCCCCACTTCCCGTTATTACCCGCCTTACCACGGATTATTACGTGAGCTACTAAACAAGAATATGTTTAATGTGAGCTAATAACCGACACCCTTAAAGAACTTAACGCCGCCTCAACTCCTTCCGGCACGCCCCTCAACGCCACCTTACCCAAGAAATCGACATCAAGCAGGCAACATACGAGCAGCTTGCCCATTCGCCCTTGGTGACATCGTTTATGCTTGACGACGCCATAACGTCACCGACTCTTCGGGCCACCAGTCACCCCGGGTGTGGTGCGAAATTTGTTCGAATACTGACCAGTTTCAACACCACGCCACCTGGGATTTTGCCTCATTTTCGCCGCAGGAATTCAGAAAACCTTTTCTAAAACTAAGCCAAAAGTTAATATAACCGAAACCGCATATGTATCAATCATGTGCTTTTTATGATGAAAAACCATGATTCATATGAGTATCGGATCCACTTTTCCTCAACCTTTTTCCTATATCACGATTATTGACATGCTATTGAAAACATAATGGGGGTGACAATAGCACACATGTTGGTGACAAAAAGATTGAATACCGTCCCAGCACTACCCCCGGTTTACATTCCGTTAGTTACTCGGTAAGTTACTTGGTAAGTTACCGAGTAACTAATACGCTAGGAACATATTCATGGCAATCAAATACGCACTACTGGCATTACTTGCCGAAAAACCGCAGACCGCGAGCGCCCTGCAGCAGCAGTTCATCGCGCTCACCGAGGGCACCCAAACGCTCAACATCGGCCAGGTATCGCAGACCCTGAGCCGATTGGAGCGCAATAACTTCATTGCCCGCGCAGGTACTGTTCGTAACCCATCCGGCCACCAGGTTGAACAATACGAGATAACCTCCGCGGGCCAGGAATTGCTCACCGAATGGCTGGAGCGGCCAGTGATACGGGCAATGACCGACCGGGATGAGCTGGTGACCAAGATAGCGATTGCCGCCACCCGACCGGACTGGGATCTCATTAGTCTGCTTGATACCCAGCGGTCGGCGGTGTTATCCCAGCTCAAAGAGCTCAATAGGCAAAATCGTAAGCTGCCGCAGCAGCGTACCGCCGCCCGGCTCACCATCGAACGCCGCATCTACGATCTAGAGGCCGAGGCCCGCTGGCTCGATCGGGTGGAAGCCCTCGACGCCCCCACTCACACCGACACCCCGGAAGGACAATAACATGACCACTTCCTCCCCCAATCCCGACACCACTGCCACCGAGGTCTACCCGCTCGAACTTCGTGATATCACCTGCGTTTTTGGCCGGGAGCCTCACACGGTCACCGCCCTCGACCACGTGAGCATGCATGTGCAGCCCGGTGAGCTCGTGGCCATCATGGGCCCCTCCGGCTCCGGCAAATCCACCCTGCTCAATGTTGCGGGATTGCTGCAACGCCCCACTGCCGGTGCAGTCCTCATCGACGGCGTTTCCGCCACCACACTCAACGACAAGCGGGCCGCCGCGCTGCGCCGCCAACATATCGGCGTGGTCTTCCAACGCTTCAATCTGGTGCCAACTCTCACCGTTGGCGAAAACGTGGCCCTGCCGCTAGAGCTTGACGGTGCGAACGTCGCCAAGCTCAAGGACGACATCAATGCTGCCCTGGCCGAGGTGGGACTCGATGATATGTTTGATCGGTTTCCCGAGGAGATTTCCGGCGGCCAGGCCCAGCGTGTCGCCATCGCCCGTGCCCTCATTGGGCCCCGCCGGCTCTTGCTCGCCGACGAACCCACCGGGGCACTCGACACCGCCACCGGTGACGAAGTAATCGGCATCCTCCGGGACCGTATTGACCAGGGTGCGGCCGGCCTACTGGTCACCCATGAACCACGATTTGCCGGCTGGGCGGACCGGGTCATCCACGTCCGTGACGGCCGCATCACCACCCGAGAAGTATAGCGAGGTATCGTCATGAGCTCCCTCAAAGCAGCCATCCGTCCCACGCTCCGGGATGTGAAACACCACCCGCTGCGTTCCCTGGCGGCCATTCTGCTTATTGCCCTGCCCGCCACCTATGCGGCATTCCTCATTGGGGACACGACATCGAAGTCGCAATTCTATGGGATCACATTCCAACAGAATTCCGCCCAGTTCTTCGGCAGCGAATGCCAGCAAAGCGTTGACGCCTCCGCCTACCGGTGTACCAATGGGACCCGCAGTGGCGTCGCGGACCAAGGCGAAAAATCGAATGGAGATTCGACCGCAGAACGGCCTATCGCCACCATCTCCCAGGACCGCATCGCCGAAGCCGTGGGCAATAACTTCACCGTCAGCATGTTCGTTGATCTGCCGGTCGCCTTGCACTCCGATGCGGCCACTGATTCACTGTCGAGCACCATTACCCAGCTGCCCGGCGCGCACCTCTTACCAGGCTCCCCCGATCTTCAGCCGGGGGACGTGGTGCTGTCAGAATCGGCGGCGAAGCAGCTGAAGGTGGGCATCGGGGACAAGGTTCGAGCCACTGACGTGGGGAAACCGAACGATCCCGCCACATCAAACCGCGAGGACGACCGGATTACCTTGAATGCGGCAGACACCACGTTAACGGTGAAGGAGATTATTCCAAATAATATTCACTCCAGCAGTTATGTGATTGCCCCCACGTTTTTGCCGGCCACGGATGTGCCCAATAATGCGCACGTGACATGGGTTTTTAGCGGTAAGGATGATCTGTCGTGGGATGACGTGAAGGCGCTCAATAAGGTGGGCCTAGTGGTGTCGACCCAGAAGTTTCGGAACCATCCAGAAACGGTGCCGGTGGCGGACCGGTATCCGGAATTTCAAAGCGCTCAAGATCTGCGAACCCCCGGCACGGATAATTCAATGATCGCGCAGCTTACCTCATATATCGTCGAGTTGACGTTTTACCTGTTGTTGGCCTGTTTGATGTTGGCGACGATCAGCCCGGTGTTTGCGGTGGCCACGTCTCGGCAAACAAAAGTGTATGCGTTAATGCGGAGCCAGGGGGCTAGCCGTCGGCATATTCGGTGGGCAGTCATGGCATACGGCACGGTTTCGGGGGCCATTGGGGCAACCATCGGTATTGTTTTCGGCACGATCCTGGGCTGGGGGCATTGGAAGATTGCGCATCCGGGATGGCCGTTTATCACGGATGCGGGCATGTTAGCCATCGGGTTTTCGATTGCGGTTATGGGGTCGACGGTTGCGGCGTTTATTCCGGCAATCATTGCGGCCAAGGGGGAGATCATGGCGGGCGTGGCTGGTATGCAGCCGGATCGGATTCGGCGGTGGCGGCGCTGGATGTGGACCGGCCCAGCGTTGGTGTTGATGATGCTGGTGGTGTTGCTGGTGGAGTGGTTGGGGCATCCGATCACCCATTTCGTGAACCACGACACGTTCTCTGGGGCTACATATGACCTGATATGGTCCGTGCTTGCATTGTTATTGCTGGTTGTAATAACTGGTGGGGTGTTTACCAGCGTTATTGCGTTGGTGTTTCTGGCGGGTGCGATTCGTAAACCATTGGGGGCGAAATTGGCGGGCCGGCAGGTGCGTCGACAAGCGTTACGGTCGGGGGCGATCGTAGCGGCAATCATTGGCAGCGTGTTTTTCCTGACCGTTATGGAGTTGGGTAGTCTGAACACGATCAATAAGGATCGGCAGTTCTCATCGGAGATTTATAGCCCATTTGCGGTGGGAATTTCGGGGGCAAGATCAGCATCGGCGTTTGAGACTCCTACCATGAATACCACGTCGTACGCGGATGTGGTGGCTCATGCCGCGTCGGACCAGTCACGAGAGGTGTTCGATGTGGTTGCGGCCCGGCTAGGAAAAACCACGGAGTTTCCGGTGGTAATGCCTGGCTCGCAAATTCGGTTGACGTTGGCGGATGAGTGCCAGGTGTCGCCCACAACGAAGGCGTATACGTATCACGGCAAGGATGCGAATACTGATCCCGAAGCGGCAAAGCACTGCCGATATTTGCGAATGAGTGACGCACACCTGTTTCTCCCGTTTGCGATGCAAGACTCCGATATCGTTGTGGGCGGGCCCGAAGTGTTGCAGATCTTTAATCTCACCGATGAGCAGCGGGCTTCGGCCACCCAGGTGCTTCACGACGGCGGGGTCGTGGGAACCACCGCTATCGTTGCAGACACGGGTCGGCGGAAGATTAGCGTAGAGAAAGATACGCCGAATCAGGTGACGGATGAGTCGCCGATAAAACCGAAGACACTAGAGTTGCCGTTTACGGCGGCCCTGCCGGAGCAGCTTCATGGCTGGGTTGTGAGCCCACAGGCAGCAGAAAAACTAGGCATCGACCTGGTGTTTGATCGTTACGTTGTGATGACGGAACGGCCTGGTACGGTGACGGATCAGGCGGAAATGACCGAACAGATCGATGCCTTCAACCACTATTATCACGCTCACGTTCTTGCGGTGGAAAACTCAACATATGAATCAATATATGTGTGGGTGCTGTTTGTGGGGATCCTGCTGATTGTGGGTTTGGTACTCATCGTGGCCGCCCCACAATTACGGGCCCAAAACGAGCAGTTGTATGCCTTGGGAGCATCGACGAGCCTGGTGCGGCAGATCGGCGGCTACCATGGGGCGATCACCGCCATTTTGGGCACCTGGCCAGCAATTATCCTGGGCCATATTGTGGCGCTGTTGCAAACGGATTTCAGCGAGCGGGACATCAACGGTGAGGTGTTAAGCCTGGGATCCGTGGAGAATTTTGGTCCCCACTGGTATCTGATAGTGGTGCTGGGCTTGTTGGTGCCGGCAATTTCCGCCACCTTGGGGTACGTCACCACCCGGTCGAATCGGATGCTGAGCTACCGGCAGGATTGATTCGGCTACAGTTTTTCGAGCGGCACCCCACCGATGAGCATGAGTTTCACGGTACCGGCGGAACCGAAATCAATGGTAACGCTGGTGTGGGGGCCGGAGCCGTCAACGCTTTGGACAGTGCCCAGGCCGTATTTGTCGTGGTTGACTTTATCGCCGACCTCCAGGTGAAGGTTGGCGGCCGGCGTCGACGACCGGGAGCTGCGGGGGGTTTTCGGTTTCCGATATGAACCACCGGGCTTGCGGCCGGAATATCCGCCAGCCCCACCGAACCCGCTGTGCCCTCCGTAGCCACCGTAACCGCCGACAAAGCTACCACCACCCCAGTCATCGTCCCAGCCGCCGGCGCCAGGTTCTTCTCGCCGCCAATACATGAGTTTTTCGGGAATGTCTTCTAAAAATCGGGAGGCCGGGTTGGCCACGGCATTACCCCAGGAGGCGCGCAGCATGGCGCGGGTGAGGTACAGGGTTTCGCGGGCGCGGGTGATGCCCACATAGGCGAGTCGGCGTTCCTCGGCAAGTTCCTGCGGGTCACCCATGGCCCGCAGGTGCGGGAACTGGCCATCCTCCCAGCCGATGAGAAACACCACCGGAAATTCCAGCCCCTTGGCGGTGTGCAGGGTCATGAGGGTGACCACGTTCGTGCTATCGTCGGGTAGTTGGTCGGAGTCGGCCACGAGGGAGACTTTTTCTAAAAATGCGTGAATGGATCCCGGCTGGGGCTCCCCCACCATCGGCTCGGCCGGATCGTTCCCTTCCACGCCTGCGCCCGTTCCTGCACCCATGGCGGCATAGGCCATGAGGTTCGCGGCTTCGGAGCTGAATTCCCGGGCCACGGACACGAGTTCGTTCAGGTTGTCGAGTCGGGCACCATCTTGGGGGTCAGTGCTGGCCTCCAGTTCGGCTTTGTAGCCGGTGGCGTCGAGGATGCGGGACACAACCACACCGATGTCGGGCAGGCCGGTGATGGCATTGGTGGCCTCGGCGGCGTCTGCCCGGAGGCCGTCCATGAGTTCGAGGAATGCGGCAATGGCATTTTTAGCACGGGTCCCTAGGGCGGTGACTTTGCCGTGGGCGGCGTCGACAAGCGCATCGGCGAAGCTCATGCCGAAGTTTTCGGCGTACAGGTTGACGGTAGCGATCGCGCGGTCACCGATGCCGCGGCGGGGCGTGTTGATGATGCGCCGCAGGGAGATTTCGTCGGTGGGGTTGTCAAGAACACGCAGGTAGGCTATGAGATCACGGATTTCTTTGCGCTCGTAGAAGCGGGTGCCGCCCACCACCTTGTAGGGGATGCCGGTGCGGATGAAGACTTCTTCGATGGCCCGGGAGGAGTTATTGGTGCGGTACATGACGGCAATATCCCCATAGCCCACACCCATATCGAACAAAGCGTCGATTTCGGTGGCGATGAATCGGGCCTCATCATGTTCGTTGTCAGCAACATAGCCGGTGATTTTCGCGCCGGCACCATGGTCGGTCCAGAGTTTCTTTTCCCGCCGGCCATGATTGTGGGAGATCACGGCATTGGCGGCGGAGAGGATGTTTTGGGTGGAACGATAGTTTTGCTCCAACAGGATTGTCCGTGCTTGAGGATAGTCGCGTTCGAATTCTTCGATATTGCGAATGGTGGCGCCGCGGAACGCATAGATGGATTGGTCGGAGTCGCCAACCACGCTGAGTTCGCTGGCATTGGGTCCGGTACCGACAAGCGTGGAGATGAGAACGTATTGGGCATGGTTGGTGTCTTGGTACTCATCAATAAGAACGTGACGAAAACGTTTTCGATAATAGGCGGCGATTTCGGGGTGGGTGATAAACACCCGAACGGTTTCCCCAATGAGATCGTCGAAGTCGAGAGCATTGGCGGCCCGCAACCGCCGCTGGTATTCGGTGTACACCTCGGCAATGGTGCGGTCGAAGGGGTTGCGGGTAGCGGCCGCCTCGTCGCTGGCGGCGTCGGGGTCGGTGAGCTCGGTTTTCAGCGCGGAGATAGCGGCAGCCAACAGCCGGGGCGGGAATTTTTGGGCGTTGATCTGCAGGTCTTTGGCGATCATGCCAAGAAGCCGTTTGGAATCGTCGGCATCATAGATAGTGAAGTTAGTGTTGAGCCCGGGCAGCAGGTGCGCCTGCTCTCGCAGAATCCGCACGCAGGCGGAATGGAAGGTAGCAACCCACATGCGGGTGGCGGTGGGGCCGACCAGGTCGATCACCCGGTCGCGCATTTCGGCGGCGGCCTTATTGGTGAAGGTGATAGCAAGGATCTGCCCCGGGGCGACGCCCCGCATGCGCAGCAGGTAGGCGATACGCCGGGTGAGCACGGCGGTTTTCCCGGAACCGGCACCTGCGACAATGAGTAGTGGGGAACCGGAATGTTCCACGGCAGCGCGCTGCTGCGGATTCAGGTCGGCTATAAGATCGTCTGCACTCTCTTCCGCGCTCACCCACGGCTGGTGTGCCGACAGCTCGTCCCATGCGGCAGGAACCGGGTAGTCGAGAATGCCGGCGGCCGCCTCCGGGTCGGGGGGAATGGTGTCGTATGCTGGGGGTTCCTCCGGTGGGGGCGGTAACGGTTCGTCGGCACGTGGTGCCTCCGGCGGCGGGGTGGCGGAGTAGGCTTCGAATCCGGTCACGCCGGCAAAGAGGTCAGGCTGCTCCGGCTGGTCGGAATGCGGTGAGGGGTTTTGTGCGGCAGTCATTATTCCTCCAATTTACTGCGTGGGTCGGACACGAAACATCTGGCACAATAATATTCATGACTGATGCATCTGATGTGAATATTCGTTTTCCCTCGGGTACTGATGATCCGCTGTCGGATGCGGAAATTCAGCAGTATCGGGAGGAAATCAACCGCCTGGACCAGGTGATTTTGGATGCCATTAAGCAGCGGACGGCGATTTCCCAGGCAATTGGGAAAATCCGCACGTCGGCGGGCGGCACCAAGCTGGTATACACCCGGGAGGTGGCGATCATTAACCAGTTTCGGGAGGAACTAGGCCCGGAGGGCCCCGCGCTGGCACAAATCCTGCTGCGCATGGGCCGCGGCAGGTTGGGGTAGCGTCAGACCAGGCCCCAAAACATGTCTGGGGGCGTGGTTAGCATGCTGAGCATGGCTAATCGCACATATCTTTACGCCCAAAAAGACAGCGAATTCACCGGCATTGGGGAGTTTCGGTACGACGCCCCATTCCTGGCACTGCTCTTCACCCATATTGACACGGTTGCGATACCGTCAATACTTTTTGACCTCGGCGACATCAAGGTTGGGGCGTTTCGCGGCCGACTGGAAACCACGCAGGTCACCGATTTTTTGACCAAACTGCGGGCGCTTTTCGACGCTCACCGCTCGAAAATCCTCCCGAAAATCTGGGAGGCGATAGAACACAGTTTCGCAGATATCACGGAAGCCATTGACCGCATCACCGCCGGCGGCTACACCCACGTGCTCATGGACCCCGTGGAGCGGGTTCTTCTCATTGCCGGAAGCGACGAGGAGATTCTGGACGAGATTGATCTGATTGAAAGCGAATTGGACGACTGCGACCCCAACTGGTGGTTACAACACACGGAAACCAAGCTGCGTTCCGGCGCGTTGCTTGATGAGGAACAGGCCTGGTGGTTCCTGCGGGAACTGGGTTTGACCGGGTTTTTCTCCCCGATTTTATACTTCAACCTACGGTAGGGAAATGTATTTCGGCTCCAGGTATTCACCGATCCCCTCCATGCCGCCCTCCCTGCCCACACCGGATTCCTTCACCCCACCGAAGGGTGCGGCCGGGTCGGAAATCGTGCCCTTGTTAATGGCAACCATACCGGCCTCGATGCGTTCGGCAATGGTCAACGCCCGGCCGGTATCGCCGGCAAACACATAGGCGGCCAGGCCGAATGGCGTGTCATTGGCCATGGCAATACCCTCGTCCTCGGTGGCGAAGGTTTGGATGGCAACCACCGGGCCGAAAATCTCGGAGTGGGCGATGTCCGCGGTGGTCGGCACATTGGTCAACACGGTGGCCGGGAAATAGCTACCACCTGCCGGCAGGCCCGTGGGAAGCACACCCCCGGACGCCACGGTGGCGCCCTGGGCGAGGGCATCATCGACAAGTTTCTGTACCGTAGTCACTTGGTCGGCGCCGGAAAGCGCCCCGAAGGTCACCCCCTCATCGGTGGCCCGGCCCAGGCGGAAACCGGCCAGTACCTCGGAAACTTTCGCGGTGAACTCCGCCGCGATCCTCTCATGCACCAGGAACCGGTTCGCGGCGATACACACCTGGCCGGCACCCCGCATTTTGGCCACCGCCACCGCCTGGGCGGCCTGATCCACGTCGGCATCCTCGCACACCAGGTAGGGAGCATTGCCACCAAGTTCCAGGCTGACCCGCAAACTATGGCGTGCCGCCCGAGCCGCTAACTGCTGCCCCACCGCGGTGGAGCCGGTGAAGGTAAGTTTCCGCAGGCAGGGATCATCCAACAGCGCGGAAACGTTCGAAGCATTCTTCGTCGGCAGCACGGCCACCACCCCGCGAGGCACCCCGGCGCGCGCAAGAAGTTGCGCAAGATACAGCATGGTGAGCGGGGTTTTCGATGCGGGCTTCACGATCATGGTGCAGCCGGCCGCCAGGGCCGGGCCCAGCTTGCGGGTGCCCATGGCCAGGGGAAAATTCCAGGGGGTGATGGCGAGGCAGGGACCCACCGGTTGGTGGGTCACCACGATCCGACCGGTGCCGGTGGGGTTGTAGCGGTAGTCGCCCCGGATGCGCACGGCTTCTTCAGCGAACCAGCGGAAGAATTCGGCACCGTAGCTTACTTCGGCGCGGCTATCGGGCAGGGCCCGGCCGAGTTCTAGGGATTGCAGCCAGGCCAGCTCCTCCCCGTGGTCGAGAATGAGTTCGAAAGCGCGGTGCAGAATGGTGCTACGCTCCCGGCTGGGGGTGTTCGCCCAATCGGCGCCGGCTCGGACCGCGGCGGCCAGGGCTCGGCGCGCATCAGCTTCACTCGCCGACGCCACCCGGGCGAGTTCCGTGCCGTCGGAGGGGTTGATGACGGGGAAGGTGTCATTGGTGTCACTAGGAACAAATTCATCATCAATGAATAGGTTGGTGGGAGTGGTGGCGAGCAGCGCAGTGATGTCCATGGGGATCCTTGATAGCGAGTGGAAGTGTGTTACTTACGTTACTAGTGTATCCCCATTCCGAATTCCTGGACATACATGTCCAAAAACTAATAACCTGGAGCTATGGCCCGGCCACCCCAACCCATCGACCCGAAACGCCGAACCCGGCTCCTCGCCACCGCCCGCGTCGTCTTCGCCACCCATGGTTTCACCAACGCCCGGCTCACCGACATCCTGCGGGAATCCGATTTTCCCCGCAGCTCCTTCTACTATTTCTTTCACACCAAAGACCAGCTCTTCGATGCCGCATTCGCCGATGGGCTCCGAGAACTCGCGGGCTATGTCACCGTTCCGGTCGTCGACAAGCTCACGCGGGACACATTCTGGCCGGCGCTCACCAACATCATCGCCGGAATGACCGCCGCTGCCACCCGCCCCGACCTCACCGCGGTGGGCACCATGTTTCACCTGGCTGACAAACCCCACTCCCCCAACCTCACCGAATTCGAACACGCCATCGACAAGTGGACGATGCGTATGGTCGACCGGGGGCTACGGCTCGGGCTGCTCGACCCCACCATTCCCCCACGCCTCCACGTTGACCTTGCCTACGCGGTTGCCACCAGGCTCGACGCGTGGGCGCTCCGCCACCCGGACGCCCCCATGGCGGACCTGGCGAGCACGCTCCTGCCCCGCATGCTGGGAAACCCCACCACACCTCACGATAAGGAATGACACATGTCCACCATTCTCGTCGCCGGCGCCACCGGCTACCTGGGAAGATTCATCGTTGCCGAACTGCATCGCCGCGGCTACCAGGTCCGGGCCCTAGTCCGCGACCTCGGCCGGGCGGAAGCCCCAGGTATCTACGGCTCCCCCAGTCTCACTGGCCTGGTGGCGGACTGGCGTATCGGCGACGTCACCAACCCACACGTCACCGCCGACCTCGCCCACGGGGTCACCGGCATCATTTCCGCGCTCGGCGTCACCAGGCAAAAAGCCGACCCGTGGGACATTGACTACCGCGCTAACCTGGCGATCCTTGACTCCGCCCGCCGCCACGGGGTGAATAATTTCTGCTATGTCCATGCGTTGGGTGCCGAGCATTGCCCGGCGCGGATCACTCGGGCAAAAACCGCGTTCGTGCGGGAGCTCCAGGCAAGCCAGGTGACTGCCCAGGTGATAAGCCCCACGGGCTATTTTTCGGACATGGCCCAGGTCCTCGATATGGCGCGCCGGGGTCGGGTGGTTTTGTTAGATGATGCGGTGCGGATTAATCCGATTCATGGGCTGGATGTGGCGGGGGCATGTGTGGATCGGCATGTGGCTGGGGTTTCGGGTGAGTGGCGGATTGGTGGCCCGGAGGTTTTGACGTGGCGTGAGGTGGCGGAGTGTGCGTTTCGGACTCTGGACCGGCCGGCGCGGATCACAGTGTTGCCGCGGGTTGCGCGGGGGCTGTTGGTGCGGCAGCCGTGGTGGGATGGGGTGCGGTTTGCAGCGTGGAGCATGACGCATGATTCGGTGGGTGAATCAATTGGCCGGCAGCGACTCTTGGATTTCTATAACGTGATCTTGGCTTAAGTTTCGGGCAAATATTACCTGATGCGACTACGGTTGGAGATGTATTGTGCGCCCAAGTTATATGGGTATGCGATACGCATTACGTCACTATTTTCCGCAGTTTGAAATGGAGCGCATCTCTATGACCACCGATATTACGACGACCGACGCCTGGGCTAAGGTGGCGCAGGCACAGCAAAGCTTGGCACAGAAAACTTTACGGGAGCTTTTCGACGCTGACCCGCAGCGAGGAGAGAAGCTGAGCTTCACTGCGGCGGATCTGCATGTGGATCTGTCGAAAAATCTTGTGGATGATTCTACCCGTGATGCCCTCATTGAGTTGGCTCAGGCTGCTGGCTTGTCGGAGCGCATCGAGGCCATGTTCCGGGGCGATAAGATCAATAACACGGAGAATCGCTCGGTGTTGCACACCGCCCTGCGGCTGCCGGTGACTGAGGATTTAGTGGTTGATGGTCAGGATGTAGCAGCCGACGTGCATGAGGTATTGAGCCGCATGCGGGATTTCGCCACGTCGCTGCGGTCGGGGGCTTGGTTGGGGTATACCGGGCACACGATTAAGACCGTGGTGAATATTGGTATTGGCGGCTCGGATTTAGGGCCGGCCATGGCAACTCGGGCGCTGCGCACCTATGCCACCGCCGGTATCAGTGCCAAGTTTGTGTCCAATGTGGACCCGGCCGACATCATTTCGGTATTGGATGAGTGTGATCCCGAGTCCACGCTTTTCGTGGTTGCGTCGAAGACTTTTACCACGCAGGAAACGCTGACTAATGCGCATGCTGCTAAGCGGTGGCTGGTGGAGAAGTTGGGGACGGAAGAGGCTGTGGCTAAGCATTTCGTGGCCGTGTCCACTAATGCGGAGAAGGTGGCCGCTTTTGGTATCGACACCAAGAACATGTTTGGTTTCTGGGAGTGGGTTGGTGGCCGCTATTCGGTGGATTCCGCGATTGGCCTGTCGCTCATGGCGGTGATTGGCCCGCAGGATTTCATGCGGTTCTTGGAGGGCATGCACGCGATGGATGTGCATTTCCGGTCCACGCCGCTGGCAGAGAACGTGCCGGTGCTCATGGGGTTGCTTGGGGTGTTGTATAACGATTTCTTTGGGGCTCAGACGCATGCGGTGCTGCCGTATTCGGAAGATTTGGGCCGGTTCCCCGCCTATTTACAGCAGTTGACCATGGAGTCAAATGGCAAATCGGTACGACGGGATGGTACGGCTGTGACCGTAAATACCGGGGAAATCTATTGGGGTGAGCCAGGTACTAATGGCCAGCATGCGTTCTTCCAGTTGATGCACCAGGGCACGAAGCTGGTGCCCGCCGATTTCATCGGGTTTGCCCGGCCGAAGCAGGACCTGCCGACGGCCGATGGTACGGGCAGCATGCATGATTTGTTGATGAGTAACTTCTTCGCCCAGACGAAGGTTTTGGCCTTTGGTAAGACCGCGGAGGAAATCGCCGCGGAGGGGGTGGCCCCAGCGGTTGTTCCGCACAAGGTGATGCCTGGTAATCGTCCGTCCACCACAATTATGGCGGAGGAGTTGACGCCAGCAGTGTTGGGCATGTTGATTGCGCTCTATGAACACATCACGTTTGTGGAGGGGACGATTTGGGACATTAACTCCTTCGACCAGTGGGGTGTTGAGTTGGGGAAGCAGCAGGCTAATGACCTGGCCCCGGCTGTGTCTGGTGCGGTCAAGGTGGATTCTGGCGATAGCTCAACCGATACGCTTATTTCGTGGTATCGGGAGCACCGCAACTAGGATCACGAAGGACCCCACTCAGAAACCCGAGTCAGGTTTCCTGAGTTTTCACCGATCTGCTTGAGGGGAGCTACATACCGTAGCTCCCCTCCCCCATGTTTTACCCCAATTAATCTTTGCTGTTTTAATACGATATTCTTTAAATCCGCAATCGGTTCCCCTGCGGGATAATGTCTACCCCCGATGCATCATACCCCTTCGACTACCCCCTATTTCAGGGCACCTAAACGTGGGTCCACATTTTTAGGTACCCACTTGTGGGTAGTAATGCCCGATCCCATTCCGGCTGACCTCCCCATTTATGGGGCACCCGCTTAAGGGGCCCCACCTTAGGGCACCTATCCTAGGGCACCCGTCCTCATAGGAGGATGCCCAAATACCCCAATTCGGTGCCCCATACCCTATGGGTAAAGCAACCTTAATTGGGGTTATTTTTCCCGAATTAATACCCCCGTTTTTCACCCCTTAGTGCGAGGAATAATAACATTATTCATGTCCATAAAAAGGTCATATAAGATTAAAATTCTCTCACTTTTCTTTCCGTTCTTCTGTCACGCTAGAATTAAAAACCAAAGCTCACAGCATGCTAATTTAGTTCATTGAACATTCGATCATGCGTACGTGATATCTTCGATGCACATAGCAATAGAGAAAGAAATTCGTCGTGTCTTTTATGATGAAACCTGACCGAGTTCTTGTTCTAGGAGGAACAGGTTCTGTCGGTCGCCTCGTGGTTCAAGCGCTGCTAAACCACGACATTTCTGCACGCCTATTGAGCAGGGATCCCCGCAAAGCCAAAAGAATGTTCGCCACCACCGACACCGGCAGCAATACCATCGATATTGCCGGCGGTGATCTCATGAACCCCGCAACCATTGCCGACGCACTCGATCATGTCAATGCTGTCATTCTCACCCATGGCGCACCCCATAATTCCGGCGAATACGAAAGTGTCGACTATGGGGCCATCCCCGCGCTCTTAGAGGCGTTGGGCAAGAAAACCATCCCTGTTGTCCTCATGAGCTCTATTGGGGTCACCCATAATGATGCCATCGAACTGCTCACCTGGAAACGCCGCGGTGAACGCCTACTCCGCAGCAGCGGGTTGCCCTACACTATTATCCGGCCCGGCTGGTTTGACGCCGGTACCGCCGAAGAACAGCACGCCGAACTCCGCCAGGGCGACAGCACCGAATACGGCTCTGTCCGCCGCGTCGATGTTGCCGAGGCACTCGTCCAGGCCACATTCCTTTCCGAAGCACTCTACCGAACCGTGGAGTTGTTCTCTGTCGAAGGCCCACCCCTGGAGGACTGGGCGGAAGCCTTCAACTCCACCGCCCCCGACGCCGCCGGCGCTCTCGATGGCATTAATGACAAAACCACCCTGCAGTTGGACCGGGAGCCTCACCGCATCATTGACGATCTCTACAAGTTCGGCAGCATGAAATAGTCTCCTGTAGGCGTCAGGCGTCGCGTGGAATCGCGTCATCGCCGCGCCAAGATTTCTCGTTTCACCACAGTGTTGTTGTGGCGGTCTTTCGCCCACATATCAAGCCACACATTGCCGTTTTCGATGTCGAGTGGGCATTGGAGTCTGCGAGTTTCCCCGTTTTCTGTCGGGGAGGCAGCCACACACTCGCTGTCCCAATATTTCAGATCCCGATCAAACTCAAGGACCGCCACGTTTACCCGTGCTCCTGGCTTCGTAATATTCAACTGATTCACCACCATCACACTTGGCGGTGTGCAGTCAGAGGCCACCCCGGCATAGGTGACAGTCCACCCATAGGTTTCCGTCAAGACACGAAGACCATCATCACCGGCGGGATCCTCGCACCGGTAAATATCGTCCGCTCCCAGCTCAACACCATGGGATAATTCCTGCTGGCCCCACCCGGCCAATATGGCGCTCATGCTTGTGGGTGACAACCCCGATAGGTGAAACATGCCCCGCATATTCGTGACGTTACGCACATCCCAGGCGGACAAGTCGCTATCGAATCTCGTTGCATTGGTAAACATATTGCTCATGTCGGTGGCGCTCACCGGCCGCCAGGTGGACAAATCCCCCTGAAAACCGGAGCTTTCAAACGCATGGGCGAAATTCTGGATTCGTTGAACATCCCAGCCGCTCACGTCCCCGTAGATCTCGACAACGGAGTTAAAAACATTCTCCATTGTTGTGGCCTCGCTCAAATCCGGCGCCGGGGTTACAGACGCCATGGGCTCCGCGGTGTCCTGCCGTTCGCCCTGGCTGTCATCGGGGTTGGGAAGTTTGACCGAATAGAAGGCCATAAACATGCCTGCCAGGCTTTGAAATTTATTGGTTCCCCACTGATGAATAATGGCATGAAGCTTGCCCGCCCCGCGTTTTATGCCAAAATTCACCCCGGCGAATCCTCCACCATAAATACCCAGCGCAGCCGCCGGCTGACACGACCTGGCAGCGAATTCGGCAGCACTCATGGTTGCCTCTCCCCGGGAGTCAAGACACCAAATACGCACGTTGTCGTCCGCCTGGTCAATGGTGGGGGCGAAGTTTCCTTCACCAAAGACCTCAATGACAAACGCATCCGGATGCGCCTGCCGGAATTCTTGCACCGATTTTGCCGACACCCCCTGATTTGCCGGTGCCTCCAGTTTCCCTGGCACAGCCTGCTGGTCCGGGGTGGTTGCGGGAATCATCCGAAAAATCACCACCGCAAAAACCACCGCAACCGCGGCCATTATCAGGATAGTTACCAGGATGGGTTTCGGCATGGCCATGTGAAAAATTATTCCACAATCCCGACACCGACATGACGCAAATAAGCTTCCCGCTTAGCCCGGCGTCGACAAGCACGCCGCTAGGCGCGTCGATAAGCATCAGGGGACGTGGGGGCGATGTTCTGGATCATGACTGCAACCGTAGCGGTGTTGTTGTAGTAATCCTTCACCCAGATCGTGTGCTCCCCCGGCGTGGTAACGTGGCATTCCAGTTCCTTGGGCTCGGTAGCGGTATGCGGCACCGCCGTGCATTCGTCGCCCCAGCGCCGCAGTGTCTTATCGGACAGCAACCGAACCACCATGGTCTCGGAAATCGGCTGGTTAGGGGCGATTTGCTCCATCACATTCACTCGTGGCGGGTGGCAGTCTGGGGCCTGCGCCACGCTGCCAAGGTTGCCCGACATCTTAGTTTTGAATGTTGGTAATTCCTTGGGTTTGCCGCAATAGTAAAGAGTATTTGAGCTCAACATCACATCATGCGGTAGGTTTGTCGCCCACCCTTCTATAATCGCGGTGACATGGGTTGGCGATAATCCAACGTTGTCAAACATGTTGTGCATCGAAGCCACCCGGCGCATATCCCACCGAGAAATATCAGAGTCGAACCATTCCGCATGGTCAAACATCATGCTCATATTGGTGGCGGTTTTCGGATCCCACTTGGAAATGTCCCCATGGAAACCGGAATCGTGAAACAGTCCCGAAAAGTCCGTCACGTGGCTCACATCCCACAGGCTCACGTCCCCCTGGAAGTCTTTCACATGCTGGAACGTGTTGCGCAGGCTTGTGGCCTGGCTAAGGTCCGGGACTCCAGCATGCGGGGCGATCTCCACCCGCTGAAACCGCGCAAATGTTTCCGGCAGTTCCAAAAATTTATTCTTCCCCCACTGCTTCACGACCGCGGTTTCGCACGTCTCGGCTATCGTTGGGGTAAAGCTCATGCTACGAAAATCACCACCATAGATCGCAATGGTCATGGCGTCGCTCTTTTCCTTGTAGCATGAACTGTCCGGGACCTGAGCCACCTCTTGGAGGCTTTCCCGATGCGAATCAATGCACCATAGTTTCACGCCACTGTCCGCGCCATGAATGTTCGGCATGATGAGTTGCGGTTGGGGGTCACGCACCGTCATAATGAACGCATCCGGGTGCTCCCGGGTAAAATCCGCCACCCGATTCGCCATAGTGTGCGGCGGCACTGTTCGATAACCCCTAGCGATGATGTTCCGGGCCGCAACCACGTCGATCCTGCCGGGCCGGGGCAAAAACGCAAAAACCACAGACACCGCGATAATAATAACCGCCCACGTAATAACTCGATAGTTTGGCTCCGGCGCCGACGGTCGAATGGTTGTCATGAGATATCACTGCTTTCTTACGCTTGTCGACGCGCGAACGTGACGTAACCATAATCCAACCCACAGTATATGTACTACACAACCAAAAACCTGTCTGACCTGGAAGAATTTACCCCATATTCATCCTACTTTTATTCTGATACCCCACATAAAACGCATCCCCTTGGACCGCGATTGAGCTCGGCGGCCAAGGGGAATAAAACGCACAAACTAGAGTTGCACCACCGGCGTGTAGCCGTAAGGAATGGCGTTGGAAGGCACAACAGTTTTGCCGAAGGGGAAGCAGGCGATGGGAATCATTTTGAGGTTACCGATGCCCAGGGGGATGCCGATGATGGAAAGAAACAGCGGGACCGCCGTAATGACATGGCCAATGGCGATCCACAAGCCCGCAAGCAGAAACCAGATCACGTTTGCAAAGGCAATGCCGACATTATCGCCGCCGGGTTTTGTCACCACCGCGCGCCCGAACGGCCAGAGGGCGTAGCCTGCCATGCGGAAACTAGCGACCCCGAAGGGGATGGTGATAATGAGCACATACATAATAACCCCGGCGATGGCATAGCCGATGGCTAACCATAAACCGCTGCAGACAAACCAAATGAGATTGAGTAAAGTTTTCATGCCTTTAAGAATAGGCAAGTCTCTGAGCCCGGGGTTGCCTCGGCCGCAGATGGTCTAGATAACGGGTGGTTGGCAGCGTGGACACCACCAGATCATACGTTCTAGTTCCCCCTCATCCCCACCCGCGGCACCCCCTAACGTGCCGGTGGCGATGATCGTGCGGCACCTGCGACATGGTTGCCCATCCCGACCGAACACATAGGTGGATTCCCCTACCCGGCGCACCCCGGTGGTGACGCGAAGCGGGGAAAGCCGATTGCCCCAGATAAGCCGCCGCGCAATGGCTAAAACCTGGTGAATGTCGCATAATTTCACGGGGGTTTGGGGGTGGATACCAGCGATGAAACAGATTTCGGCCCGGTATTCGTTGCCAATGCCGGCAAGATTGGTTTGGTCGAGAAGCGCGGTTCCCACGGGCCGATCCGGTCGCAGCATTATCCGACGCCACGCCTCAGGTTCGCCCATGTGTTCCCAATCCGGGGCAAGCACGTCCGGCCCCAGGTGACCAATGTGTTTCGGGTAGGTTTTGGCCGAGAATATTTTCACGAATCCAAGCGAATGACCCACCAGTTCGATGGGTTGGTGCGGCGGGTCGGCGACCCGGAGGATCACGCGGGCGGTGTGGGTAGGCCTTCGCCAGCGGTCGCCAACACGGTGGATCGTCCAGGTTCCCTCCATTTTCAGATGCGTATGGATTATAGTATTGTCTAACTGCATAAAAAGGTGTTTACCGTAGGGCCATACTCGCCTGATAGTGGTGCCTGCAAGATTCACGGTTGCGTGCCGTGGCACGCGAATGTCGGCAGCAAGCACCGTCCGACCCACCAGGAATTGGAGCCGGCGGGACAGCTGGTAAATGGAATCACCTTCGGGCATGAAACCCCTTACCTCCTACCGCCACCGACGCCGGCCAGTCGACCCGCGGCCCGACGCCCCCGACAGCCCGTCGCCTAGTTGTTCGATTGCTTCGGTGACGCTGCGGCCTCGGTTCTGCGGCCCGGGAACCGGCGGTGCACCGATGCGTAACCCGCTTGGGGTGAGTCGAGCCCCGGCGGTCCGGAAGGCCTCAAGGTGAGGGCTCTCGTGCACCGGCTTGCCATTAAGCTTTTCAATGGTTATCCGCGTGGTGAGATTCTTCCCCACCGCCCCGGACAGGGCCTGCACAACTAGGCGAATAATGGTTTCCTCGGAGATTTCGGCCCGAGGCGGTAGAAACCAGGTGAGGGTTTTCCCGCCCCGGGTGAGGTGGGCCACCGGAAGGCCGTCGGCGAGCACCACAAGGGCGCCGGCCGCCCGACTGGGCGACTTGCCGTCCCCCGGCCACGGCAGGGCGGCACCATACGGGTTAGCGGGATCGCAGGCGGCGATCACACAAACGTTCGGTTCTAATGTGCCGGAGGGCCAGCCGGTCACGTCGTCAGTGTCGGCGAAACCACGAAGCCGGTCAATGACGGCGGCGGTGGCAAATTGGGCCGCGCCCAGGTCGGTAATGAAGTGCCCCCTGAGGGCCTTGCCGGATTCTTCGAAACTGCTCAATACCTTGTAGGCCAGGGCGAAACCGCCAAGAACGTTTTCCGCCTGGATCGCACCCCGGGTCACCACACCATAGCGGTCGAGCCACGCCTCCCCCAGGGCAACGGAGCGGGATGTGGGGTCAGCCGTGGGGATCGGACTCAACCCCCACCTGCCGGTCATATCGGGTGGGGTTTGATGGATGACGCCAACATACCCGCCCATTCGCCCCATCCGTCCCTGCCTGCCTGGGCGTCCCGGCCTGCCGGCTCGAAGCCGGGAACGGGCCGGGGTCCGACTGGTCCGGTGAGCGGTTTTTCCCTGAGCCAGGCGGGCGGCAAGCGGGGCAAAACTATCGGGGCTCACCAGGCCGCAATCAAAAAGCTCCCAGAGGGCGGCGCGGGTTGCTGCCGGGTCGCCCACCTGGTCCACCAAGCTGTCGAAGAGGAAACCACCGCCCGGGCTGCCGGACATCATGTCGTATATGCTGCGGGCCGCGGGGCTCAGCGTGGGCGGCTCCACTTCCACGGGGACGAGATCGGCGGCGTATTCGGCGGGCAGAAGCAGTACCCATGGGTCATTGGTTCCGGCAAGTCCGGCGCCCACAATGCGAATGTCACCATCGTGACAAAGCTGCTGCAAATCTGCTGGGTTATAGTCGCGCACCCGGCTCGGCAGGATGAGGGTTTCCCAAGCGCTGGCGGGCAATCGCACGCCTGCCAATTGCTCACACACCGCATAAATTTCGTCCCCAACATCCAGGCTATCGTGGCGCGGCTGACCCGTGGTTTTTATTGGAGAAATGCCATGCCAGTCGATGAGGAACCTGGCATAGGCGCTGTGGCTCACCGGCTGGGTTTGGGCGCGGGCGGCGGCCAACGAGCGAGAGCGAATAAGTTTCAGCACATCGGCGGCAACATACTCTGGTTCATCAACCCCATGCCGGTAGTGGCCGACGATGATCAGGCCGGTGTCAACGAGCCCGGACAGCAGGTTGTGGGCCACACTTGGGGCCAGACCGAAAGCTGCTACCATGTCCGCCAATAGGAATGGTCCCCGGGTGCGACACCAGCGGCTCGCTAGCTGTTCTAGGGCATCCGGCACCAGGGCGGTGGGTGCGGCAACACCAGGTGGAACGGGAATCCCAAGACCATCGCGGAGAAGCGGCGCATCCGAAACCTGGGCAAGATGTTCCACGCCGGCAATGCGGACACGCATGACTCGCTGACGATCGAGGTCGTCGATGCGGAAAGCGTCGACAAGCATGTGCTGCGGCAGGTCGACAATGGGAATCGGGCCCAGGATGCGGAGGGCGTCGATGAGCTCCTCACCGGTGCGAGCCCGGCGGTCGGGGGCTATGCGACGCAGGCGGGCATCGACGTCGGCGATGATATCGGGATCAAGCAGATCCCGGAGCTCAACCGAACCCAAAAGTTTCGCCAATAGTTTCGGGTCGAGGGCAAGAGCGGCGGCACGTTTTTCCGCCAATGGCGAGTCGGTTTCGTATATGAAAGCACCGGTGTAGGTGAAGAGCATGGCGACCGCGAAGGGTGAAGGTTGCATGGTTTCCACCTCCGCAATTCGGACACGCATGCCCTTTATGTCCTCGCAAAGTTGCACCAATGCCGGCAGATCATACACGTCTTGCAGACACTCGCGGACCGCCTCAAGAATGATGGGAAAGTTGGGATATTTCCGTGCCACATCCAAAAGTTGGGCGGCGCGCTGACGTTGCTGCCACAGTGGGGCACGCTTACCGGGGTTATGGCGCGGCAACAATAATCCCCGAGCGGCACATTCACGGAATCGGGCGGCAAATAGCGCCGAATTCCCCACCTGCTCCGCCACGATATCGGCAATATCATCAGGGTCAATCTGGAAAAGACCGGCACCCGGCACCACATCCGACTCAGGCAGCCGAAGCACGATGCCATCGTCACCGCTCACGGGTTGCGCATCAATCCCCATATCCGAACTGATTTTCGCACCCACGGCGAGCGCCCAAGCGGCATTCACTCCCCGCCCATAGGGGGAATGCAGCACTACACGCCAATCCCCCACTTCATCACGAAAACGCTCTACAAGTAAGGTTTCCTCATCCGGCACAATGCCCGTCACATCCCGCTGTTCCGAAATGAAACGCCGAATATTATCGGAAGCCCACTCATCCAATCCATCGAATATGTGTTCAGATTCCGCGTTGGGTTTTTCGGCAACATCCTGTGCCGAATCCACTGCTAGGGACTGCGCCACAGCGCGGCGAAACTCCCCCACCGCCCTGCCGAGTTCCGCCGGTCGACCCACCTGATCCCCCAACCAAAACGGCAGCCGGCCAGACGAACCTGGCGCAGGCGTCACAAGCACTTGGTCTCGGGTGATTTCCTCGATGCGCCAGCTCGATGCCCCGAGGGTAAAGACGTCTCCTACCCGGGATTCGTACACCATTTCCTCATCAAGTTCGCCCACCCGGCGCGCCCCTTCGCCGCCGCCCAAGAGAAAGACCCCGAACATGCCGCGGTCGGCAATGGTGCCGCCGCTTGTGACCGCGATGCGCTGGGCACCGGGCCTGGCCGAGAGGGTTCCGGTGATGCGATCGTAGATGATGCGGGGGCGGAGTTCGGCAAAGTCGGTGGAGGGATAACTGCCGCTAGCCAGGTTTATTACGGCATCAAAAACTTCCCGATCAAGATTGTGGTAGGGGTAGGCTCTGGTGACTGTTTCGAACCATTGTTCTACATCCCAGTCGGCGACGGAGACGGCGGCAATGGTGTGTTGGAGTAGCACGTCAAGCGCGTTGGTGGGGATGCGGATTTCCTCGATGAGCCCGGCTTGCATGCGTTGGACGGTGACCGCGGTGTTCACGAGGTCGGCTCGGTGCTTGGGGTAGAAAATTCCGGTGGATGCGACGCCGACGATGTGTCCGGCCCGACCAACGCGCTGGAGGCCGCTGGCAACGGATGGCGGGGATTCGATTTGGACGACAAGGTCGATGGCCCCCATGTCGATTCCTAGTTCGAGGGAGCTGGTGGCGACAACGGCTTTGATTAGGCCTTCTTTGAGGAGGGTTTCGGTGCGGGCTCGTTCTTCTTGGGCGACAGAACCGTGGTGGGCGCGGGCGATATCGCGGGGTGCGGTAACGATTTCGTCCGAGGGCTTCATCATGTCTGCCGGTGGCCGGCCGCGGCGTGCAGCTGGCGGTATCGGCGGCGCCTGCCGTGCCGACCGGGCATCGGCCCCGTCGGTATCATCGCCTCCCTGGACCCCGACCCCGGCTGCACGGGCACGATCATAGGCACAGGCGTGGGCGTGGAGTTCGTTGAGCTTGGCGGTGAGTTTTTCGGCGATCCTGCGGGAGTTGACGAACACCAGCGTGGATTGGTGGGCCATGATAGTGGCGTAGAGGTGTTGTTCGATGTGCGGCCAGATGGAGGTGGTGGTATCCGAAGCCACGGGAACATCCAGGGTCGCGGCGCCTGAAGCCGAGGTCGCACCCGAGACCACGGGGGGATCCGATATCATGCCGGCGTCTGGCCCCACGACCGCATTCGATGTTTCCGAACCACCCAACATTTCCGAACTACCCAACGCCGCGCCATCTAACGCCTCCGAATCGTCGGCTGCATCAGCAACGAGTGGGCTGGCTAATCCCAGCGGGTCGTCAATGGTGTAGTCACCAATGGTGGAACCCAGTTCGGGGGCGGGAAGGTCACTCATGTCGGGGACGGGGACGACCACGGAAAGGTCCCAGGTTTTGGTTGCTGGTGGGTCGATGATCGTGACGGGGTGACGGCCGCCCAGGAACCGGGCAATGGTTTCATGGGGTCGGACGGTGGCGGAAAGTCCAATGCGCTGGAGGGGTTTTTCGACTAAATGTTCGAGCCGTTCCAGGGTGAGGGCGAGGTGAACTCCGCGTTTCGTGCCAGCAATGGCGTGGATTTCGTCGACAATGATGGTGGTGACGGTGCTGAGGATAGTGGCCGCCTTGGAAGTGAGCATGAGGTAGGCGGATTCCGGGGTGGTGATGAGAATGTCGGGTGGGTTGCGAATGTGGGCGGCTCGTTCCGCAGCAGTGGTGTCGCCGCTGCGGACGGCCACGGTGATATCGGGGTGGTGGATCCCGAGCCTGGCAGCGGTGTGGTTGATGCCGGTGAGAGGTGCGCGAAGGTTGAGTTCCACATCGGTGCCTAGGGCTTTGAGCGGGGAAATGTAGAGGATTTTCACGCCTGCGGGAGCGTCAGTCTGTGTGTTGGTCTGTATGTCGATTTGCGAGTGAGTCGCCCCACTGCTCGGCGCGTGGGCGGGCACGCCGGCCGTCTCAATCATGTCGGATGTGGTGGGATACGGGCGGGGTTTTTCGGTGGTATTGCCGTCACTTTCGGCTGTGAGGGTTTCTTGCAGTGAAGTTTTTGTAGTGGGATTGACCACAGGTAGGTGGGTTTGGCCGGGTGCGGTGGCGAGGGTATTGAGTGCCCATAAAAAGGCGGCAAGGGTTTTCCCAGATCCGGTGGGCGCCACGACTAATGCGTTTTCACCTGCGGAAATGGCAGACCAGGCGGCGGTCTGCACGGGGGTTGGGTGGGCGAATACATCCCGAAACCAGGTGGCAATGTGGGGGGAGAATTTGTCTAAAATGTGGTCTTCTGGTTCTGGGATGGGGTTGGTGGGCATGCTTCCATTCAATCAAACAACTAAACTTTATTAGTATGACTGCTCATTTAGATGATGCCACTTTGACTCACCATCTTGCCCAGAGTACCGCCGATCTATTAAAGGGGATACGTAACGTGGGTGCGTTACGGGATCGGGCTTTGGGTGATGCTGGTGATGATTTAGCCCAGAACTGGATTGCGCGAGTGCTTGAGCAACATCGCCCCGATGATGGGTTCTTGTCGGAAGAAGCCGCGGATAATCCAGAACGGTTGGGGAAAGACCGGGTGTGGATTATTGACCCCCTCGATGGCACCAGAGAATATGCTACAGGCCGACAGGATTGGGCCATTCACATTGCGTTAGTGGAGAATGGTGTGCCGACCCATGCGGCTGTGGGATTACCGGATTTGGGGGTGGTATTTTTGTCGTCGGATGCCCGCGCGGTGTCGGGCCCGTATGCGAAACGGATTGTGGTGTCGCATAATCGGGCGCCGGCGGTGGCACATCATGTGGCGGAGAAGCTGGGCTTTGTAACTTCCCCGCTGGGGTCGGCTGGCGCTAAGGCCATGCATGTGTTGATCGGCGATTATGACGCCTATATCCATGCGGGGGGCCAATATGAGTGGGATTCGGCGGCACCGGTGGGCGTGTGCAAGGCCGCTGGGCTGCATTGCTCCCGGCTGGATGGCAGCGAATTGCTGTACAACAATAAGGACACGTATATGCCGGACATTTTGATTTGTCGCCCCGAGTTGGCGGACGACATTTTAGAGATGGCGGCGACGTTCCGACAGGAAAACGGTTCTTACTAGTTTTCAATATGAGTCCTTGAGGTGGGGTTCGTGTTTGTGCTCCACCTACGAGGCCACCTCATTTCCCCGCCTTAACCTGTTCGGGCTGGACCGCACATGGGTGTTGCACGCATGCATGCGCGGGTTTCCTGAAGGTTTGGTGGGGTTTTGTGTGTGGTCATTATATATGTCCGGTTTAGCGTTACACTGTGAACCATGCCTGATAACAACACTGTAACGATTGCCACTCCGTATGAGGATTTGCTGCGGAAGATTCTGGCCGAAGGTACGCATAAAAATGATCGCACGGGTACGGGAACAACGAGTTTGTTTGCCCAACAGTTGCGGTTTGATTTGGCGGAATCGTTTCCGTTGATCACGACAAAGCAGGTGCATTTTCATTCGGTTGTGGGGGAATTGTTGTGGTTTTTGTCGGGGTCGTCAAATGTGGCGTGGTTGCAGGAAAATGGGATTCGGATTTGGAACGAGTGGGCGGATGACCAGGGTGAGTTAGGGCCGGTGTATGGGGTGCAGTGGCGGAGTTGGCCGACACCTGATGGGGGGTATGTGGACCAGATTTCCGCGTCGTTAGCAATGCTGCGGGCAGATCCTGATTCGCGGCGGAATATAGTGTCGGCGTGGAATGTGGGCGAGTTACCGAAGATGGCGTTGCCGCCGTGCCATTTATTATTCCAGCTGTATGTGGCCGATAATAGGCTGTCGTGCCAGGTGTATCAGCGGAGCGCGGACATGTTTTTAGGCGTGCCGTTTAACATTGCGTCGTATTCGCTTTTGACCCATATGTTGGCACAGCAAGCTGGGCTTCGTGTGGGCGAGCTTATTTGGACTGGGGGTGATTGCCATATTTACGATAATCACCGTGAGCAGGTGGCGTTGCAGTTAACGCGGGATCCTCGACCGTATCCCCAGTTGGAGTTGCGGAAGGCCGCGGATTTGTTTAGCTACACGTTTTCCGATGTGGTGGTGCGTGGTTATAATCCGCACCCGAGGATTCCGGCCCGGGTTTCGGTGTAATGATGTTGCGGGCGATTTGGGCGCAGAATCTTATGGGGCTTATTGGTGATGGTAAGTCTATGCCGTGGCATGTGCCGGAGGATTTGCAGCATTTTAAGAAGCTCACATTGGGGTCGCCGATTATCATGGGGCGACGCACATGGGAGTCGTTGCCGGTGCGGCCGTTGCCGGGCCGGAAGAATTTGGTGTTGTCTCGTCGCACGCCGGGTAAGTGGTCAAATGGGGCGAGCGTGATCGCTAGTGTGCCGGAGTCCGGCTGGGTGATTGGGGGCGGGGTGGTGTATGCGGCCACGATCGACAAGGTGCAGGAGATTCATCGCACGCTTATCGACGCTCCGACGAACCTCTTCGAATTGGGAGATCGGGCGGTGTTCGCGCCGACCATTCCACCAGATTTCCAGTTAGTGCAGCATAGTAAGTGGTTGAAGTCATCGTCTGGGCTGCGCTATAAGTTCGAGACCTGGACGAAAAATATATCCCGGTAACCGGGAATCTTTATCCCATGGTTTTTGTTATACCTGACATGACTAATGATCTTGTTACCCTATACGTGACGTCGTGGTGCCCATTCTGCCAGCGACTCATAAGCGCGCTTGACGATGCTGCCGTGCCGTATGCTGCCATTGATGTTGACCATGATGCCGAGGCCGCCCGGTGGGTGGAATCCGTCAATAATGGCAATCGGGTGGTGCCCACAGTGTTGTATTCGGATGGGAAGCATGCTACCAATCCGCCGGCGAAGGTGGTGGCACGGAAATACGCCCGCCTGGCGGCCGCCAAGGCGTGAGCTAGTTCAATTCACGCAGGAGGTAAATGTCCATGATCCAACCGTGTTCTTTCCGAAGCTGGGTTTTCAGTGCGGCAACTTCGGCACCAATATCATGGGCATAGCCACTGCGGAGTACTTCCTTATCGGTGCCAAGGTAGGCGCCCCACCACATGTAGGTGTAGGGGGTGTAGGCGGTAAGCCAGGCGGCGCCGCCATCGAGCATGACCACGCAATTGCGGTGGCGGGCCCCATCCATGAGCTGGCGGCCGGTGGTGATGACGATTTCTTCTCCAATACGGTTTAAGACAATGCGGTGGGCAGCGGTAAGCGCTTGGACCGCGGTAATGCCGGGGATAACAACAACATCTACGGGCGTCGTAAAGCGTTCAATGACTCGGAGCGTCGAATCATACAGCGATGGGTCCCCCCAGACGAGTATGGCCGCGGTGCCGTCCTCAGGGGTGTTTTCTACGACGGCACGCTCGACGACTTCCGCACGGGCCTGATGCCAACGTTGCACTTCAGCCTGGTAGTCGACGGGTTTCCGGTCGCGTGGTGGATCGAGGACGGTCACCAACGGCACGTCAGGGCTATGCGTGGCGAGTATTTCTTTGCGTAACTCTAATAAATCGTGTTTTTCCTCACCTTTATCTATGGCTATAACCACGTCTGCTTGTTGTAATGTAGCTACCCCCTCAACGGTGAGGTGTTGTGGATTTCCGGAACCGATACCGATGATAGCGATGCGCCGCATGATGCCCCTTTCAAATAGTTCTTTGATGCCAGTGTAAACCATCTATCAGGGATTTTAGCCGAACCCAGCCAACAAATTTTTAGAACAAGCGTGCTATTTTTAATATTTCAACCGGATTATTAATAATTGATATCCAAAGTGGTCACGTCGATTTTTCCGCTAGTCATCCCGGCCATGGAAATCGCACATGTCATCCCCTAACTCGAACATCAATGACAGTGCATAGAAATAAAATCAAGCCCCACTATCGCAGGTTCTACCTGGTAGCAGGGCTACAGCGGTGCCCCAGAGAGGATTCGAACCTCCGACACCGGCTTTAGGAGAGCCGTGCTCTATCCACTGAGCTACTGGGGCAAACAAATGTCAACACACTTGCGAACGTTAGCGTACCGGACAATCTGCGTAGAACAAATTAACCACCATCCACCTTACGTGGGAACACACGAACGAATACCCCATAACTAGCTGTGAATTAGTACCCTAAAGCAGTAATTTACCCCCCAAACAGGGAGGATGGAATCAGAAGTACTACTACTGTTCACTACCCCCGATCCGGGTTAATCGACGCAAGTGCATCAAGCGATGGCATCATCTTGGTTAAAGTTTTTAAATAGTTGTCCATCGCCTATGTAGGGGTAATTATGTCTGAATTAAAACCAACGTTCACCGATGTTAAGCAGCGCAAGGTCGTAGCAAAGTTTGTAGAAGAGGTCGGGTTCGAGTACCTCAGCATTGAAACAATTAATGCCGACGGGGAATCCACCTCCCAGATTCTGGAACTCAACGTTTATGACGCCAAGCGCCTCAGTGAGGCATGTGAGGCATTCCTCAAGCGCAGTATTGCCCGGAACTTTGCCCAGTTCTCCGGTCATTTAACTCCCCATGATCGTGTCGAGCTCGCCAATGAGGAAGACAAATAACGCCTGCTAGTCTGCTACTTCATTGCCCACCCCGTTCGGTGGGCGGTTTTTTATTGTCTCGCCTGTCGACAACCTCCCGGTGGGACCGCGCGGCACCCCCTATATTAGGCGCCACGCTTTAGAATGGTTGCGGGATAGTTCGAACCAAGTTTTACAATAAAGACTCATAATTTCTTACGTTCTTCACGAGCTTTATTCGCCTAACATCAAGGATACGATTATCATGCCCCGGCCCAATCCGTTTTCCCGTAAACCTAACGACGACCAGTCGCCCGAGACTATGATGTTCCCCACGGACGACACCCAAATGATGGATGAGCCCGTGCCAGCAAATGCTGACGATGCAGATTCGACGATTATCATGCCTCGGGTCGATGATCCGCCATATCATCCGCAACAAATGCCCACTCGACGGCCACAACAGCAACAACCGCAGCAGCAGCCGCAACAGATGCAGCCGCAAGAAACACAGCAGCTACGCCGCCCCGAGCCGCCAGCCCGCCCGGCCCGCCAATCGGAGGCCCACCCGCAGCAGCAAATGCCGCCCACACCGCAAAGTGCTCCTACCCAATATATTCCGGCCCAGGGCGAGGAATATGATGATGGGTACGATGACGGCTACGACGATTATGATAACGGCTATCAAAATAGTGGTTACGCCGACGACGGCTACCAGGATGATTACGATGACCGTGACCGCTATAGCCGTGGCAATCGGGGCCGGCGCGGTGGGCGCGATAACCGCGACTACGACGATGGTTATGACGACGGCTACGACGATGAATACTATGGCGGCTACCAGGAGCCGCCAGCGCCTCGGCCATGGCAGCGGATATTGGCGCTTGTCGCCATTTTTGTCGGTGTGGCGGGACTTTTTGGCCAGTTCATCACCGGTTTTTCGTTTGGCCTCACCCTTATTGCGCTGGCCTTGCTGAGTGTGGGTATTTGGTGGTTTGTGTCGAAGCCTGGTGCCCGCAGGTGGCTGGTAGCTGGCCCTGCCGCGGTGTTAGCAATTCTTCTGGGCGCCATTTTGTATTTCGCCAGCGAGTCATCGTCTACTTCGTCAACGACCACAAGCACCGCCCCGGCAACACCCGCGCCGGCACCCGACATGGGTGCGAATAATACGCCAGCGGCACCAGATACGAATACGCAGAATCAACAGCAGCAGGCCCCAGCACCCGCACCTGCCCCGGTGGAGGTGCCGAATGTGCCGCAGACAACGGTGGCGCCACCAGCAGCTCCCACGCAAAATAATGATTTACTTCAGGGCCTCAATGATTTATTGCAGCAAGGTGGCGGTGGGCAACCAACAAATAATGCACCACAGCAGCAAACCCCGGAGCAGCAGCAGACCCCTGGTAATGGCCAACAGCAACAGCAGGCCCCCATGATTATGCCTTCGCTTCCTGGGGCGGAGAATAACCCACTTCGGTAGGAGTTTCTGGCAGGCCAAGGCCGATTATCACAGTGCACACCATTGTGCTTTCTTAAGAATCAGTCTTATACTCAGCTTTGAGATTTCCCATGATTTCTATGAGGTTATTTTCAGCTTCATGGGAAATCCGCTCATCACTGATTTCCGTTCACGCATAAGGATGCATTGGCTCATGCCCCGGTTCTCCCCTCAGGGTGCCTTGTACTTCGACAGGCACCGACAACTAATTCTAACCCCCATCGATTCTGTGGCTTCTGTGGCGCCGCTCATGTCCACCCCACAGTTCGGCATCATGATGGGGGCATCATCGTGGTAATCAACATGATGTTTCAAATCATAAAAATCATCCTGGCGATTATCGGTATCGCCTTTGGCGGTCTCTTCATCCTTGGTGGGCTCTTCGACGGTTCTGGCTGGCCTGTCCTCATGGGGTTGGCGTTTCTTGGACCAGGCGTGTGGTGGTTCGTGACCAAGCCGGGGCAACGCCAATGGAAGGTCGTCGCCCCATTAGCCCTGTTGTTGTTTTTCGCCGCAATCGGCGCCGCTCCGAAAGTTCAGCCAGAGCAGCCGGCGGCCGCGGTCATGGCCACACCTAGCAGCTCAAGCACCCCAACCACGACAAAGAAAACCACCACCTCTCGGCCCACCACAACGAGTCGAACCACCACCGCCACAACAACATCGGCGTCGCCCACGACCAGCACCATCGTATCCCAGGAGCAAGTTGTGTCCGACAATCACACAGACCACTATGTGCGAGACCCCGAACCAGCACCCGTGATCGTGCCGGAACCGGAGTACCCACCCGCACCTGCGCCAGAGCCGGAAACCGCCCCAGCGCAAAATGTTTATTACCCAAACTGTAAGGCGGCAAAGGCCGCAGGTGCGGCACCACTCTATCAAGGTGAGCCAGGCTACCGAGCCGGATTGGATCGTGACCAAGACGGCGTCGCCTGCGAACGATAAGTTCTACTGATAGAAAACCACCCATCCCCTGGCTGTAATTTTGCTACATCCAGGGGATTTTTCTGTTACTGGTGTGACTGTATGTTACTAATGGGGTCAGTTGGGCTGATGTTTCATGTACTTTCCCTGGGTTTTATCCAAAAATTTGGATAAAATTTAGAAAAGAAAATATCCCCTATTTATTTCTCATAATTTTAAGTATTTAATGCAATGGCCAACGAGTGCCGTAGGTAAAATCGTCGTAAAGCAGCGAGAATAACCAAAGAAGCTCGCTGATAAATATTAAAATATTTTAATAATGCTACCGTGATAGACATTTAGATTATTTTTCCGGTTCCCGCCGAGAATCGACATTTTCCCAAAAAGGTCTAAACTCAAGGTTCAGGGTTTCGGTCACTTGGTCCATTTCTCGCGCTGAGCGACCTCTTATGAACCTTTTTTAATAGTAAATTCTAATTACTTTGACGTTGCCCCGTCGTTGGATTGAGCAGAAAGGAGCCGCGCCATGATACTGCCACTCTCACGGTTCACTATGACGGTTGCAGTGAGTGTCGCATTAGTTGTAATGCTCCCGTATTTCGCCTGGTTAACGTATACGTTGCAGTTGGTGGAACCGGATATATCTGGGGCGGTCATGTCCGCGGCACGAAGGTCGACGGCCGAATCCTCCCCCACCACAAGTAGGATGGTTACTCCGCTAGCAGATGGTTCGCTGGCGGAGATTTCTTACGATGACCCGAACGCGCAGCGACTTGCAGATGCCACAGCATCGCAGGGTGGGGTACCGATCTGCGAGTGTTTACCCGACTGGGGTTCAGGTGCCACGCTCATGTGCGATGGCACACTGCTCTACACCACCCATTGCGCCGATTCGGTGTCGAACCCGGGCGGTGACGCCACTCCTGTGCTTTCCAACCCCGATCACCCGGAACTTATGGCTCCCCAAATAGAGCAACGGGTAGAGCAGCGTGGGGAAGGGTCATCAGAGCCCCAACAATGATTGAATTTATCGGGTTTTCCTCGGTAGCTACACTATAGTGCCATGGTTACCACAATGATGCCCGAGTCACATGTTGTTTTAGCTGCGGGCAATGTCGAATCGAATCCCCTGGTGTCGTTTGCCTGGATCATGGCTGCCGCAGTGACGGCACCGCTGATTTCCTGGGCGACGGGAAAACGCGTACCGGCTGTGGTACTACTCATTGGGGCGGGCATTCTTATAGGCCCGCACTGGCTGGGGTTGGCATCCACCGAAGGTGGCGTGGGGCTATTAAAACAGTTGGGGTTAGGGATGCTCTTTCTCTTGGCCGGCTATGAGATTAACCCTGCCATGATCCGCAGCAGAGAGGGCCGCACGAGCGCAACCACCTGGTTGGTGTGCATGGGGCTGAGTTTCGCGGGGGCGTGTGTGCTTCTGCACCCCCATAACACGTCAACGGCGGTGGTGCTGGCCATCGCATTTACGTCCACGGCCGTGGGCACGCTCATGCCCATCATGAAGCAGCAGCAGGTGCTGCACACTCCGGTGGGACGATCGTTGTTGGTGCATGGTGCGATTGGCGAGATCTTCCCCATTTTTGCAATGGCGTTATTATTGTCGGCACGCAGCACGTGGGTAACGGCGATTGTTTTGGCTGCGTTCTTTGTGATTGCCCTCGTGGTGGCAGCCATTCCACGGACGGTACGGTTTCTCTTGCCGTGGACCGCGCGGGCCATGGTTCTCAATGCCGGGGCGACGAACCAAACGGTGATGCGGTTGGTGCTGTGGATGCTGGGTGTGCTCATGGCTGTCGCAGCGGTGTTCGAATTGGATGTGGTGTTGGGTGCGTTTGCGGCTGGGTTTATTTTGCGTCGTCTCGTCCCGGAGAAATTCGGCGAGGCCGTGGAGCAGCGGCTCGACATTGTTGGGTATTCGTTGCTGATTCCGGTGTTTTTTGTGTGTTCGGGAATGACGATCGACCCCCGGGCTGTGGTCGATAAACCCTGGTTGTTGTGCATTTTAGTGCCGTTGATTTATGTGGTTCGGGGGCTACCAGTGCTCATTCGGGAGCTGTTCTTTACCACTGGGTCCCAATTAACAAATGTGCGGGAGAAGATCCAGCTGAGCCTCTATGCGGCAACGGCGCTTCCGATCATTGCGGCAGTCACCGAAGTGGCGGTGGAATCGCAATTATTGTCGGAGGAGAATGCGTCACTGCTGGTAGCTGCCGGTTCGGTAACGGTACTCATCTTCCCGTTTATAGCGAATATGATTCAACCAGCGGAAACTCCTGCGACTTCGCTGAGGACTTCCTAAGATTCGAAACTAATGTTATTGTTGTTGACTAGTGTTACATAAGTGAAGATTTAATAGCTTTGTAAGCTTTGCGACGACGTTCCGCACCATCACCCGTCGCAATGCAACACAAGTAGGGAGACCCATGTCCATATTTTCCGCCCTGTCGCGCCGCCGATTTCTTCAAACCGCCGCACTGACCATCGCCAGCAGCTTCGCCTTCGCCGCCGCTGGTATTACCGCGCCGCAAGCATTCGCTCTCGGGCCTGTCCTGGGAACCGTCATCGACTACGCCGCCGGCGTACCAGACGGCAGCACCATCAAAGAAGCCGGCCACCTCGGCTCTGTCCGATACGTATCCCAACGCCGCCCCGGCGCGGAATGGATGCTCGGCAAGCCCGTCACCATAGAGGAAACCAAAGACCAGGCCGCCAACGGCCTCAAGGTCGCCTCCATATACCAGTTCGGCAAGGACGAAACCGCCGACTGGAAACAAGGTGCCGCGGGTGCCGCAGTGCACGCCCCCCAGGCCATCCAGCTGCATGCTGCCGCCGGTGGTCCCAAGGGCCGGCCCATCTATGTGGCTATCGACGACAATCCGTCCCGGGAAGAATACGATAATCAGATCCGCCCTTATCTCAAGGCCTTCGATGAAATCCTCAAGAGTCAGGGCTACACCATGGGCGTGTATGCCAACTACGGCACTATTGATTGGGCAATCCAGGATGGCCTTGGCTCCTATTTCTGGCAGCATGATTGGGGTTCTAACGGGCAGATTCACCCGCGGGTTACGTTGCACCAGGTGGCTGGCGAAACCGAAAACCTCGATGGCATTGAGGTTGATGTCAACGATGTGTATGCGGAAGACTGGGGCCAGTGGACACCCGGCCAGGCGGATACCCCCACCCCCAGTGGGCAGACCACTGCCAATAGTGGCAATGTGAAACTGCCTTCGGGTGCGAGCGGGAATGCGAAAAATAATCAGTCAAGTGCTACCCTTCCGCAAACGTTGGCTGGCAAGAACCTGGATGCTAAAACCATCCGGCAGCTGGGTAATTCGGTGAATAGTATTTCCAGCAAGCTACCGGTTGGGCAGCAAATCGTTCTGCCCTCGGAAGAGCAGATCAATATGATTTTGCAGATCGCTAAATCGTCGAGTTAACCGGTAGCCCGCCGACTAGTAATCGGTGGGCTCTTTCGTCGCCGTGGTTGTGGCTGTCTTGGTCACGGCCGCGGTTTTTGTGTTGGCGGTTCCAGAAGCCGCGCGGCTCGTCGAAGTGGCGGATGTTGAGGTTGCGGACGTGGTTTCCGACACCGATGGTTTTTCGGTTTCGGTCGGGTATGGTTTACCCTCGCCTAAAACCTGGTATTTCATCATGTCGGTGAGCGTGGTTTTCGACGTATTCACCGCACCCACGGCCACGAAGTCGGACCCGTAACCTGCCGAAAAGTATTCCTTGTTTTCGTCGCTTTCAGCGGTCTGGCTACCGATGATGTTCGGCAATACGCCGCTGCCGTAGTTTTGTTGCGGGTTAAGGCTTTGTCGTTCCCGCATGACGGCCAACAGCGTGGCGTCGGGTTCCCGGTCAAGTAGTTGACCAAGGAAATACGCCACATCATACGAACTGGTTTGCGAATACGCCCAGTAGTTATTGGCGGTTGTGGCGTCTAACTGGTATTTGTCTGCCACCCACGAGATGGAATTGGGGAACACCGAATAGAGTTCGTCGGTGATGGCATTATCATCATGAAGCAGCATGCGCCGGGCTTGTTCCCGTTCTTTTTCCCCGCCCTTCGTGAACGCGTAGTGCCCAATAAATAGTCGAACTATGCCTTGGGCGCGGCGGGAATTGCGTTCATTGGTGGAGCCTACGTGTTTGCCCGTCCGCAAATTCACGTAGGTGTATTGGTACGGCAGGTGATCGAAGGTGCGTTTCGCCTGTTTTTTGTATTCAAAGCCCTGAAGCGACAGGCCGGGTGTGCGGTCGACGTCGGCAAGCTCTTCAGGGGATTTCAGCACCACGTTCGTGATGTCGGTGGTGATCGATCTGCCGCAGCCCGTGACCAGTAGTGCGCTACACACCACCGCGGTGGTGACGGCTCGGGAATAACTACTCGCAGATCTACTGGGCATGCGCTAAATTCTAGCGCCCCACCGTGAAAAAAGCGTGGTTATGTTTGAGTTATCTTTCTCTTCGGCATCATTTATCATGCAAGCATGAAGATAACCCCGGCCTCCCGCTCACTTGTCATGGTATATTGGCTGTTCCTTTCGGGTTACGCCTATGGCTTAGGGCTGGGGTTGCGATTAGTCACACCATATTTGGATGCGCTTATTTTTATGCTCCTGGTGGTTGGGTCCATCATTATGGTGCCGATCCTCATGCTGCTTGGTGTGGTTCTTTACGTGTTTCCTAGTGCTTCGCCTACCATATGGCGGGATATTCGGGTTCCCTTCGGGTGTTTTTGGTTTGGTGTTGTCATGCAGGTGTGGTTTCTACCGGACGCTAATTTTTATGAGGACTACACCCACCCAATGGTTGCCCTCTTGAGCGCGATTTTTAGGGTCAGCCCAACAGTGTGCCACTATGTGCTGGCCATGGTATTTTTCAGCCTTTGCGCCACGAGTTACGGCAGAATACTCATTGTTGGTCGACAGGCCCCACGTATCAATACCCCGGTGGCCCCGGATTATCGGGTTGGTCCTACCTGGTGGTGGGTGGGATCGTCGATAATCATTCCCATCGCCACCGTCTGCATATCCCCAATGCATCAGCTATCGAGGGTGGTGTTTTGGGAGGTAGGAATCCTCGTGCCTTTGGGCCTGGGGTTCCTCCTGGTTCCCGCCCATGAACCAGTGCTTTCCCGCATCAAGATGCCGCTTGCGTGTTTTTGGGCGGTGATTGTTGCGGCTAACCTTGCGTGGCCACAGCCGTGGGGCGTCGCCGGATGTGCGGTCATGGCTGTGGCTTGCTGGGTTTGGGTCATCTGCCGTGGAAGATGGGGGCGCGCCGCTCGGCGCGGGCCTGTTTCGCTTCCTTGATGTCGGTGCTGGACCAGCAGGCATCGAAAAGCGCCTGGGCGTCAGCGCTGAGCTGGTAGGTTGCGTCCTGCGCATTGAGCGCCGTCTTGAGCTGCTGCATGGCCAGCGGCGCCAAGCGGGACACCTCGTAGGCGAATTCCTCAGCCTGGGCGGGATTTTTCACCGGGATGATAAACCCCACGGCGGCGGCCTGGCTGGCGGTCACCCGCTGGTTAGCGATCAGCATATTCCTGGCGAGCGCCCCGCCCAACAGGTTTTGGGCTCGATGAATGGTCCACCCATCGAGCGCGAAGCCCAGCGAGGCAACCGGCACTCTAAACCATGCTTTATCGCCGGCAACCCGCAGGTCGCAGGCCAAGGCCAGTTGGGTTCCCGCACCGATCACCGGGCCGTGAATATCCGCAATAACCGGGACCGGGGCTGACACAATGGCCCGCAGCATGCTAAATAGTGCCTCGTGGAAATCGTCACTATACACGCCGGCGGAAATCGTGCCTCCAATCGTGTGCTCGGATGCGGCACCTAGGTCGGCGCCGGCACAAAACGCCGGACCCTGAGCCCGGATCACAATGATCCGGGTGGTGGGCATACCATTGAGTTCGTTGGCGGTATCAGTCACCGCCTGGATTTCCTGGGTGAGCAGCCGGCACATTTCGGCGGTCAATGCGTTGCGTTTCGCCGGACGGTTCAGGGTGAGAACAGTGATGTTGTGTTCGGTTGTGCTCAATACCAAGGGTTCGGGGAGGGTCATAGTCATAGAAAATCGGTTTTCCTTATGCGACTAGTTATTTCTGTGTGGTTGGGGTCCCGCCCACATCGTCGCCGGGGAACACGTCAGGGTCGGCGTAGCGGCGGCCACTACCTGGCCCATCGTCGAGCTGCAGGATGCGGGACATTTCGGATTCGGATAGCTCAAAGTTAAAGATCTCAATGTTTTCCTCCTGGCGGGTGGCGGTCGCCGACTTCGGCACCGAGGAGGCGCCCAGCTGGTAGATCCACCGCAACGCCACCTGCGCCGGGGTGACCCCGTACTTGTCAGCGATATCGACCAACAGGCCGGTGTGGTTCACGTCCCCCTGCGCCAACGGGGACCAGGCTTCCGTGAGCACCCCCAATTGGGCGTGGGTTTCTCGCAGTTCAGCCTGGGAAAACCCTGGGTGCAGTTCCACCTGGTTGATGGTGGGCACAATGCCGGTTTTTTCCTGCACTTCCCGCAACTGGTCACCGTTGTAGTTCGCCACGGCAATGGACCGCACATCGCCCAAACCTTGAAGCGTGCTCAATGCCGCAAACCGTTCCACATGGCGACCGGTGCTGGGGCATGGCCAGTGCACCATGTAGCAGTCCAGATAGTCTAATCCTAGGTTGGTGAGTGACGCTCGGAAAGCTGCCTGCACCTCGTGGTCACTTTGCTGGTCATTCCATACTTTTGAGGTGATAAAGAGTTCTTCGCGGGTGACGTCCCCGGCGCTGATGGCGTCGTGAATAGCCCGGCCGATATCGGCTTCATTCTGATAGAACGCGGCGGTATCAATATGCCGGTAACCGGTGTCAATGGCGCTACGGACCGCGGTAATAACCTCATCGCCCTGCATTTGCCAGGTGCCCAGGCCCACTGCCGGCACCTCTACACCATCATTGAGGGTAAACGTTGGAACATATTTTTCAGACATACCCTACTTTCTACCCCTTTTTGTGGTGGAAAGTCGGGATTATCGCCAAAATATCCCACCGGGGGTAACGTCCCCATTAGGGTTTAACCATGACCCATATCACTGCGCAACAACTTATCGACGAAGTCCTCGACCCCCACACCTTCCAGTCCTGGGATGAAACCCCACACTATGGCACCATCAGCGACGACTACCGGGCGGCCATCGACCGGGCTAAAACCAAATCCGGTGTCGACGAAGCCGTTATCACCGGCGAAGGCATGATCTCTGGCACCAGAGTCGCCTTTGTCCTCAGCGAATTCACCTTCTTGGGCGGCTCCATTGGGGCGGCCACCGCCCGGCGCATCATCACCGCAATCCACCGGGCCACCGCCGAACAACTACCACTGCTCATCTCCCCATCCTCCGGCGGCACCCGCATGCAGGAAGGCACCCCCGCATTCGCCCTCATGGTATCCATCACCACCGCCGTCTACCGGCACAAAGACGCCCACCTGCCCTTCATCGTATACCTGCGCAACCCCACCACCGGCGGGGTCATGGCATCCTGGGGATCCGCCGGGCACATCACCTTCGCCGAACCCGGCGCCCTCCTCGGTTTCCTGGGGCCGCGCGTCGTCGAACTCACCACCGGAAAAACCATCCCCGCCGGCGTCCAACAAGGCGAACACCTGGCACAACACGGCGTTATCGACGGTGTTATTTCCCCCAAACAACTACGGGCAGCCGTCCAAAAACTCGCCGAGGTGCTTCTCGCCCCCGCCAGCCGCAATAGGCCCGCAACACAACCCACACCGCAACAACTGCAACAAACTCAACCCGCCATCAGCGCCTGGGACGCCATCACCGCCACCCGCCGCGCCGACCGCCCCGGACTGCAACACCTCCTCGCCGCACTGGGATCCGACAATGTTATCGAACTCTCCGGCTCCGGTGACGGGCGGATCTCCCCCGCGGTCAAGGTAGCACTCACCCGCATCGCCAACCGGCCGGTGGTCATCATCGGCCAAGACCGACACAAGCAACCCCCACACGCCGAAACGGAACTCGGGCCCGCAGCCCTACGATTCGCCCGCCGCGGTATCACCCTGGCGCACTCTCTCCAAATCCCCCTGGTGTCCATTATCGACACCCCCGGTGCAGAACTATCCGCTGCCGCCGAAGAACAAGCCATGGCCGGCTCTATCGCCCGTACTCTCGGCGAGCTTGTCGACGTCGACGTACCCACCGTGTCAGTCATCCTCGGCCAAGGCTGCGGCGGTGGCGCCCTGGCAATGCTGCCCGCGGACAAAGTATTGGCGGCCGCCCACGGTTGGCTCTCCCCGCTGCCCCCGGAGGGAGCATCCGCCATCATTTACCGGGACACCGCACACGCCCCAGCAATGATGGAAAACCAGGGAGTGTCCGCGCAGGCACTTGTATCGTCCGGAATCATCGACGGCATCATTCCGGAAATCCCCGACGCCAGCGACGAACCCACAACGTTCATTAACCGGGTTATCGACCACATTGGCCAAACGCTGTGGGAATTAGAAACCCACCCCACCCGGGTCGGCCGGGAACAACGTTTCCGGCACTACGAACAACTCGCCGACTCCCTCACCACGGCCTAAAACCCGCAACGGCCCCGACCCGGAAACCGGGGCGGGGCGCGTCGACAAGCTTCAACCTGCGGTTATACTGCCAGCAAGTCAATAACGAACACCAGTGTGCGGCCGGAAAGCGGATGCCCACCACCTTCCGGACCATAGGCGGCCTCCGGTGGTATGACCAGCTGGCGGCGGCCCCCCACTCTCATACCAACAATGCCTTCCTGCCACCCGGCTATGAGATTAGACAAGGGAAACTCGATAGGCTCACCACGATCCCAGGAAGAGTCAAACTCCTGCCCGGAATCGAAATCAACACCAACGTAGTGCACTTTAACCATACCGTTAGCCTGGGCTTCGTCACCATCGCCAACAGTGATATCCGTAATCACAACATCGTCCGGCTTAGGGCCGGTTGGCCGTTCAATTACTGGCTTCTCCATGCGGGGTGAAACTCCTTTGGAATCATCGTGATGTGTAGATGTGACGTAACCGATACAGCGAACGGCTACGAAAGTCCCACACTATTGTAATGGGTTATTGCATAACCGACCTGATTATGCAGCTCACAGCTCACACAACCACCTAGATCATGCACCCATTACGGGGTATAACCGCGGGAATAGATCATCACCATTCACACCACGAATGCCCGCACAGCCGGTTATCAGTCGCGCTCGGAACGGGGAATGACCACACGGTGAGTTTCACCGGTGTAAATCTGCCGCGGCCGATTAATCTTCGTCGTGGTAGCCAACTGCTCCCGATATTGGGCAATCCACCCGGGCAGCCGCCCAATAGCAAACAGCACCGTAAAGAAATCCGTGGGGAAGCCCATGGCCCGGTAGATCAAACCGGTGTAGAAATCCACATTCGGGTACAGCTTCCGGGAGATGAAGTACTCATCATGAAGCGCAATCTCCTCCAGCTTCATGGCCAAATCCAGCAAGTGGTCGCCACCCAAATGGTTCAGGATCTGGTGAGCGGTCTCCTTCACGATTGCGGCCCGCGGATCATAATTCTTGTACACGCGGTGGCCGAAGCCCATGAGCCGCACGCCCTTTTCCTTATTCTTCACCCGGTTCATGAAGTCGGTAGCATCACCACCATTTGCGGCAATTTTCTCCAGCATCTCCAACACCGCCTGGTTCGCCCCACCATGCAGCGGGCCCGACAACGCATTAATGCCACCAGCAACGGCCACGAACATATTCGCCTGGGCGGAAGCAATCATGCGCACCGTCGACGTAGAACAGTTCTGCTCATGGTCGGCGTGCAAAATAAGCAACTTGTCCAGGGCTTTCGACACCACCGGATCCACCTCGTAAGGCTCGGTGGGATAGCCGAACATCATGCGCAGGAAATTCTTCCGAGCATTGAGCGAGTTATCGGGATACATGTACGGTGCACCCTTCGACGCCCGGTAAGCATAGGCGGCGAGCATCGGCACCTTCGCTAAAAGCCGCACCGATGCCTTATCCAATTGCGCCTCATCCAACGGGTCCAGCTGATCCTGGTAATAGGTAGAAAGAATATTCACCGACGACGCCAACACCGACATGGGGTGGGCATTTCGTGGAAAAATCTTAAACTGCGCTTTGAAATCCTCATCCAACAATGTGTGATGACGAATTTCACTATTGAAATGCTCCAACTCCTGCTGATTCGGCAGCTTCCCCTTAATCAGCAGGTAGCACACTTCATTGAATGTGGCGTTCTGTGCCAAATCCGCAATGTCGTAACCACGGTGCCGAAGAATGCCCTGCTCACCATCAATATAAGTGATCTTCGACTCCGTAGAACCGGTGGAAACATAGCCCGGGTCGAAAGAAACAAGATTGGTTTCGGCCAACATGTTTCCCAACACCACACCACTATAACCCTCGGTGGACCTAATGATGTCCATCTCATACTCGCCGCCAGGATAATGCAGCACGGCCTTCTCGTTATTGGCAGTCATAGCTTCCCTTTCTAAGAAACAATTTTCGGTTGTCTTCTCCCCGCGTCACACCGACATGCTTGACGACGAATCATTCCGCGGGAAATAACCGGATGGCGCCATACCGCCCCACCGATTATGAAATTATGCAATACCTCAGCCATCATCACTATCATTTTTCGGCGAAAACCCACGAAGCAACGGGCACAACAATATCCGGCAAAAATCATGGCAATTTCCGGCCGGATACCAGGCCTAAGTCACAGGAAATTCTACAACAAAGAACGATTTTCATCTGCAATGGTGCCTAGCATGAGATTACCCATTTTTAGCCCAGCGTGGGGAACCACATAATGTATCAAAAGTTGTGACCCTTGCGACAAATACCATTTCCGCAGGACATTGGTGCAGCTCACCATTTTTTCCACCACCCCCACTACCCCCGTCTTCGTAAAGGCCAGACATTCACCAGTACGAAAAATCTCTACCCACCACTTACACAGCGAAGATTACCGGTAGAATTTGAGCCAGCGTATCCATAGCCACAACCCGGTATGCAACCATACGCAGTTATAAGTTAAGCAAACCGGACGTAACTATCACGCGACAAAATTTCCGCTCTGCTCAGAAAGCACACATATGACCGACCAGTTCCCCACCCTCCCCACCGGACTCCTCCCAGCCGACCCCCGATTCGGATGCGGCCCATCCAAAGTTCGACCAGGTCAAATCGACGCCATCGTCACTGGCAGCCACACCATCATCGGCACCTCCCACCGGCAGCCAGCCGTGAAAAATGTGGTGGGTAGCATTCGCGCCGGGTTGGCGGAGTTATTTGCATTGCCGGCTGGGTACGAGATCGTTTGTTCGCTTGGTGGGGCCACAGCCTTTTGGGACGCTGCCACGTTTGGACTCATCGCCAAGAAGTCGGGGCACTTGGCGTTCGGCGAGTTTTCGGCAAAATTTGCCGCAGCATCAACAAAAGCCCCCTGGTTGGCTGAGCCCACGGTGATATCGGCAGAACCAGGGGACGCCCCCAGCCCGCAGGCCATGCCTGGCTGCGATGTGATTGCGTGGGCGCATAATGAGACATCCACGGGGGCCATGGTGCCGGTAACCCGGCCGGCGGACTCGGAGGGGTCGCTGGTGGTCATTGATGCAACGTCGGGTGCGGGTGGGCTGCCAGTCGATATGTCACAGGCCGACGTATATTACTTCTCGCCGCAGAAGTGTTTCGCTTCGGATGGTGGGCTATGGTTTGCCGCTATGAGCCCAGCCGCGTTAGAACGTATTGCCGAGATCAATGCGAGCGATCGATTCATCCCGGAATTTCTCAACTTGCAAACGGCTGTGGATAATTCCCGCAAGAATCAAACGTATAACACGCCAGCGGTCGCCACCTTATTGATGCTAGAAGACCAGGTGAAGTGGATGAATGATAATGGTGGTCTGGCCGGGATGGTGGCACGGTCTACCGCAAATTCGGACACTCTTTACCATTGGGCGGATCAACGCGAAGAGGTGTCATGCTTTGTGAGTGACCCGAATAAGCGTTCGCTGGTTGTTGGTACCATTGATTTTGTCGACTCCATTGATGCAGCGCTTTTGGCAAAAATCCTACGCACCAATGGCATTCTCGATGTGGAACCATATCGGAAACTTGGCCGAAACCAATTGCGGATTGGCATGTTCCCAGCAATCGATCAATCGGATATCGCCTTGTTGACGCAGGCAATTGATTGGGTGCTAGATCATGGTTACGCATCGGCAAGCTAACGAAATTTCTCCCTGAAATTATGCCCACCATGCAACTAAAAAGTTTAACTTTAAAGTAGCACTTTAGAGATAGGTTTTATATTTAACCGCATGGAGTCGGGTTTTTAAACCAACGTAGGCATGGTTGTGAGTTAAGGTAGGTACGAAAGTATCTGCACATCTTCTGCCGTATTTTGTTCATAATCTTCATTGCATAAGGAGCTGGTGTCATATGAAGGAGCTCTTCCTGATCTCCGCCGAATCCACCAAGGAATCCTTGGTGTTACGCACTGAGGATGATGAACAATATTTCCTCGTCGTCACCGACGATTTACGCACCGCACTGGTGGGCGAATCGACACCATCGACCGACGGCACCGAAGCCAATCAGGAAACAGCAGATGCCGCCAGCTCCGCAATCAGCTATCTTGCTCCCCTCCACCTCGCGGCCTCGGCCCGCGCAGGCACGGACAAGGAGGCAGATAGCGACACTGACAATGCCAAAGATGACACCGACGCCACCACGCAATCGGATTCAAAAAAATCCACCACCTCTTCGCCCATCACCGCGGTTTATTCCTCCAGCATGAACCGCGCCGCCACAGCGAGAGACGCCAAGCTCAGCAAGCTCGACCCCCGACTGTCGGCGCCGCTGAAGATGACGCCCCGGGAGATCCAAAGCCGGATCCGTGGTGGGGCCAGTGTTGCCGAAATCGCCGCGGCGAATGATGTTCCCGAATCCCGGATCGAAAGCTACGCCCACCCGGTGCTGCTAGAGCGTTCCCAAAAGGCAGAAATGGCCAAACGCGCCCATCCGGTTCGTGATGATGGCCCGGCGCGGCTCACGCTGTGGGAGATCCTCGACACGGTTTTTACCGCCCGTGGCCTCGACGTTCGTAACTCCACCTGGGACTCTTACCGGGACACCACCGGCCAATGGGTGGTGACCATCAGCTGGACATCAGGGGCTGCGGAACACGTGGCTGAATGGTCGTACCACCAACAGGGCATGACAAGCGCTACCGCAGTGGCACGCAATGGTTTGGCGGCCAGCCTCATTGACCCAGATTTTGTGCCGCCGGTTCGTAACCTGTCGGCCATTACCTCCCCCATTCCGGTTGTCACCGATGACATGATCGACGACCCCCAAAAGGTGCAGCAGATTTCTGCACAGCAGCAACCGGTGGTAAGTGAAGAAACCACAGGTGAAGCCATTCATGATTCCCCGCAAGCCGCCCAAGCTCGACGGCGTCGTAAAGCAGTAACACCACACTGGGAAGACGTATTGCTAGGGGTACGCAGCAACGCGAAACGCCCACGTAAGTAAGATGTTTTTATCACTTTTATCGTCGGGGAGTTAACTTCCCTTTTTGTTTTTACTAAGGTCTTAACCACAGCAATACTTGCTACTGTCTGCGTAGAAAAAGGATAGATGCAGTGGATCATTCATCCCACGACACGGTAATCACCCTGTGGTTTGTCACCGCCACCCACCCGGAAAAGGTGATAGCAACCATGCCACGGGCCGACCGGGGTTTCGGACGTAAGCTACTCTCGCAGCTCAATCCGCGGTGGCCAATCACCCCCATTGGGCAGTTCGCACTCAACCGCTCCGCCCAGCCTTCGCGTTCAGAATTTTATATTGCCGGTTTTCCGGGACTATCCATTATCCAAACGGTCGTGGATGATTTCACCATGATCTCCGGCATTGACCATGCCCTACGAACCGCTATCCCGGCCGAAAACGTATATGTTATTGCCACTAATGCAGGCACAAGTTATGGGGCGTTTGCGCACTGGTCGCACGGAAACCTCAAGCGAGCATTTGCCGCGGTCAACGAAAAAGTGTACGAAGACTTAGGCCTTGTGGAAACATTCGAAAGCTCCTATTGGGCGGGCTATCACACCACCGAAACATCCGGTCTCACGCTTCCATTCAGCCCCATCGATTTAGCCCTCCATGCCCAACGCTCCTGGCTTGGCTTCGACATGGCTACCTGCCCAGACATCAATATAGTTGCCTACGCTGTGGATGGCCGCCCCGAACCGAAAATCACCTACCGGCAGCCCATCGACGCTAGACCGCTCACGGAGCGCACCACCACAAAACTCAGCTTGGGCTCCACTAGAAGCACTGGCGAGTTTGACGACTATGAGCTTCCCGACGAGTTTGACGATGTCGACGGCGCCGGCACCAAATACGCGGAGGAAGCAGTCGCGCTCACCAAAAAATCGGTGACCAAAACCAAAGGCTTTGCGGCCCGATTCCGGGAGCGCCTGGCCGGCATAGGTCACGGCCTGAAGGAGCGGCTACGACACACTGACCGGCCAAGCTCAAAGTCGAAGAAACCGGCTGCGCTCCCCCCTGCTGCAACAGCGAAGACCGCAGCCACGAAGGAAGCCACTAAGGACAAGAAGAAGGCGGATCACGCCAACGCTAAGGCGGCCAAGACGGCGAAGACCGCGGCGAAGGCAACAGAAAGCAGTTCTACGAAGCAATCCACCCCGAAGGCTGTCAGCACCAAATCCATCGGTACAACCGATGCGATTGGAACTGATGCCATCACCAGCAAAACAACGGCTTCACAGGACGCCACACAGAGCAAAGACCAACAAAGCGCAGCAACACCAACGGCTCAACCGGCTGCAACAACAGCTACGAAAAAACCATCCGACACTACCGAAACTATTGACTCTCAGGCAGTCAAGGCTGGCGTGAAGAAAGCGCAAACCACAGCCAGCGCAAACACTCCGACAGACAAGCCGAAGGAAGCAGCGGCACAAAAAACAGAGGACGTTGACGGCAAACCAACCGCCACGGCCACCGCCAAACCGACCACGGCGAAGACTAGCGCTGCCGCCACTGATTCGGCGAAGCCAAAGGCAACGAAGGCACCCACCAAAACCACTGCTAAGGCGGCCAAAGCCACAAAGACCGCAGTAAAGGCAACCAAGGCGGTCAAGAAAACCACCGCAAAGGCAGTCAAACGGACTACCAAGACCACGGCCAAGGCAACAACAAAAGCCCCCGAAACTGCGGCTTTCCCCTCCAGTGAATCGGCGACAGCTCCGAAAGCGACTTCGAAAGCGGGGATAAAAGTGCCGGCTAAACGTGTCGAGAGCACCGAAAATGCTAAGGACTCAGCCCCCGCAGAAAACCCCGAAACCAAGGCGTTTCCTGCCAAAACCTCCCCCGCGAAGGAGACCCCACAGAAGAAGCGCCGCACGCTCGGAACCCGCACCACCCGAAGCAAGAAAAGCTAGGAAACCATAGAGCTATTCACCATGGGGCATGCGGCCTCGCTGTCGCTCATAGAGTGCAATGGCGGCAGCGGTGGCCACGTTCAGCGAGTCCGTGCCAGCAGACATGGGAATGCGTGCCCGAATATCTGTTCGGCGCATGGTTCGTTCGGTCAATCCAGGCCCCTCTGCCCCCACCAGCAGCGCAATCTTCTCATATGGCACACCATTGCCATCGTATAATGCCTGATCTAATGGGACCGCATCTTCGTGAGGGGTCAGTGATACTAACTGAAATCCAGATTCTTTCAGCTGGTCTAAGCCATAATGCCAGTTTGTGTGTTTTCCTTCAAAACTAGCATGGGGCAGGCGAAGTACATGTCCCATGGAGACCCGAACAGAGCGGCGATATAGCGGATCAGCGCATCCATTACCAAATAGAATCGCATCAACCCCTAGCCCTGCGGCATTACGGAATATCGAACCTATGTTCTCATGGTCGCCGACTCCTTCTAGCACCACCACGGTGGTGGCAGTCTTGATGACTTCACTGAGGCCGAGTTCCGGTGCCCGATTCGCCGCGGCCAACAGGCCACGATGCATATCGTAACCTGCGACCTGAGCCAGGGTTTCCCGATCGAGTGAATATGTGTCAATGCCCGCCGCAAGATCGGCGATATGCGGCTGGGAAAGGAATTTGTCCAGCTTTGCTGGAAACCCCACCAGGGTGCGCACCGGGTATCGAGATGCGAGTAATCGTTCAACGATCAAGGGACCTTCTGCGATCACTAGTCCTTTGCCGCCGGGAAGATCTGGCCGATTATCGGAGTGTTTCAGGTCACGAAAGTCGTCGAGCCGAGGATCGGTGGGATCTGATATGTGGGTGATAATCATGGTGTTTAAGCGTATGCGATGGTCCCCGGCATTGTGAATATTGATTGCTGCTTGGCTGCTGCTTGGTTATTACCAACCATTGCCAGAGATATCAGCAGCCTTGTAATTCGAGTAAGACATGCCAGCAGGTGTCTTATGACGGTCCATGCCGCACCATCCTCGGTCTTTTTTGGCGAGGGAGCTATGGCCTGAACTCTTCCTCGGAACGGGAGCTTTGCTGCCCTCCGAAGCCATAACCACTGTCTTCAGCTACTGGCTGCTGTCTTGCCAAGATGGGCATCGCTGCGGGGTATCGCTAGTGATAAACCAGAACAAACACGCCACGAGCACGAATCAGGCCGGAACTACGAGCGCCAAGCCCCCTGCTGGCTTACGCAAAGCTCCACTTCCGCGCGTCATCGTAGCGTCCGGCTAGACGTTGAGTTAAAAGTGGAGCTTTCGAAAACCACCAGTATGGTCTTCTGACCTCAACCCGCCATATCCAACCCTTTTCCGTACGGGTTCCCGGCCTAGATTCCAATTTCCGGGAGAACCATGAATTGGCAAAGCTCCACTTCCGCACCCACCACTCCCGTAGCCTCATGTCCTAATCCAGAAGTGGAGCTTTCCGCTCATCCCACCATGCTCCCACGTCCATGTTCCTGAATCCCTAGGATTCGGAAGATGCGGAGACGCAGAAACCCCCAGCATCCATCTCACCGCATCCGTTTCGGGTTGTAGCGGGAAATTTGGAATAGGACTGGGGGTTCGTTCTGAAGCTATCCGACTATCTGTCCATCCACAAAGCTTTCCAAGGTTGCCCGTTAAAAAACTCAGCCGGACCGGCCTGGAAAAGCCGGTAAATAGTTAGCTCACTGCATTGAGGAGGGGGTTAGCGGCAAAATACACCAGGAATAATGCCGAAAGCAGCCACATGATCCAGTGCACTTCCTTGGCCTTCCCGGCAGCCACCTGCATGAGAACGTAGGAGATGAAGCCCACACCAATACCGTTAGCAATCGAATACGTAAACGGCATAATCACAATGGTGAGGAACGCCGGCAACGCAATGTGGAACTGGGTGAAATCGATGTCACGGATTTGCCCCATCATGAGAGCCCCCACAACAACCAGCACCGGCGAAGCAGCCTCGATGGGAACAATCGAATACAGGGGGGTTAAGAACATTGCCAGGAGGAAAAGCAGGCCGGTCACCACATTGGCCAGGCCGGTGCGTGCGCCATCGGCAATACCCGCTGCGGAATCCACATACACCGTGTTCGAAGACGCACTGGCACCGCCGCCAACGATAGCACCAGCGCCTTCAACGATCAGAGCGGTCTTCAGGTTTGGCAGATTATCATTTTCGTCGGTGAGTCCGGCCTGCTTGCCGAGCGCAGTCATGGTGCCCATGGCGTCGAAAAAGTTCGCAAGAACCAGGGTGAACAGGATCAGAACCGCAGCCAGCACTCCAATGCGGCTAAAAGCCCCGAACAGGGAAACCCCACCCACGATCGACAGGTCTGGGATGCCACCAATGCTGTCCGGGAGAGTGGGGACCGCCAGATTCCAGCCGGTGGGCACGGATTTGCCGTCCACCACGGAGGGCCCGGCGTGGGTGATTGCTTCCACGATCATGGCGATGATGGTGGTAACCACAATGCCGATAAACAGTCCGCCGCGAACCCGACGCGCAACGAGAATGCCGCAAATGACAAGACCGATGACAAACACGAAAGTGGGCCAGGAGGAAATGGAGCCCCCAGTGCCTAGTCCCACGGGAACAGTGGTGTGAGCGGAGTCGGGGATGCGTCGAACGAAACCGGCGTCGACCAGACCGATCATTGCGATGAACATGCCAATGCCGACACCCATTGCGGCCTTGATTTCGCGGGGGATGGCGTTGAATACCGCCATGCGGAACCCGGAAAGCGCGAGGGCCACGATGATAACACCGTCGAGGACGACGAGCCCCATGGCCTCGGGCCAGGTGAGACCTTCGGTGGCAACGAGGGTGACTGCAACAAGGGTGTTGATGCCCAGGCCGGTGGCAATACCGAAGGGGTATTTGGCAATGGCGCCGAAGGCGATGGTCATAACGCCGGCGGCGAGGGCGGTGGCTGCTGCAACCTGGGGAACACCGAGGACGGTGCCGTTACTGTCGGCGCCGGTACCGAGGATGAGGGGGTTGAGGATGATGATGTAGGCCATTGCGAAGAATGTGACTACACCAGCGCGGATCTCGGTGCTCACGGTGGAGCCGCGTTTGGAGATCTCGAAGTAGCGGTCGAGGGCACTTGGTGTGTCGACCGCAGTGGTTTTTGCCATGGTTACTCCTGTTTTTATGGTGGTGTTGTCAGCTATGTCAGCACAAAAGAAAAATATTGTCGTAGATATTTTTGCGTTTTAGTGGTATTGCGATGACACTTGACAACAAATAGCAAAACTTCCACCTATCAGAATGGCACTTTACCTGCGTAAAGAACAAACTTTCTTGCAGTGAAAGTGATGCAGACAACATGATATCAATGTTGGTGGGCGACATTTAAATATCGATGGGAATGGTTTTGTCGTCGTCGAAAGGCTCGGCGGTGGTTCCCAGGGGTTCCGGTTGGGGGGTTTCGGAGTGGGCGCCGCAACCGTAGGTGGCGGCAACAATGGTGCCGTCGGCGGAGTATTCGTTGGCACACACGCCAACATCGATGGTGGTGGCGAGCGGAAGATAGAAAGCGCAGGTGGCGCAGGTAAATGCAGCCTGGCGTGCGTAGGGTGATTGCGGCCCGTGTTCACCGGTTTCCCAACGCTGGAGCGCTTGGCTCAGCCCGGTTTTCGAAAGCATGCGCGGCCGGTTGCTGCTTGTCGACGCCTTGTGCTGCTGGGTGATTGCCGCCTCGTCGGGATCGGTGGTGAGTCGGCTGTCGTCGATGGGGGCAGGCATGATGTCACCAGGGCCAAGATCACCGGGTTGGATGCGTTGCTGGTAGGGAACCCATTCCGGGGCTTTCAGGGCGGTGCCACCAGGAACGAGGGCAAGTTCGGAAACGGTGATCCAGTGGGAGCCACGGGCGCAGGCGAGAACAACATTCCATTCCCACCCGGGATAGCCGGGCACGTCGGCAGCAAACCGGTGGGTGGCGGTAGTGGATTTGATGTGGGTTACGCCGAGATGACGGCCGGCTCTGCCGTCGTCTAGCTCATTAATGGCGTTACGCGCAATGGTAGTTGCGAGTTTACTCAGGAGGGGCTGGCGTGGTTTTTTGCTGGTGTTACTTCTTCCGTTTGCATCATGTGGCACAGTTCCATTATTTCGCATGGGGGTTTCGTCATGCACATAATGGTTTTATGTTGACTATTCCACGTTTCATGTTCCCGGTGTCTGTCATAGCTGTGGTGGCGTTGATGTTGAGTGGTTGTGGTGGCGATGCTTCTCACAGGTCGCAAGCATCAGGGCTGTCAGCAGCCGCCGAAGCCACCCATGAGGTGGAGCGGCTGGGGGTTGAGGTTATTGCCAGGCACCCGTTTGATACGACGTCTTTTACTCAGGGGCTGGAGGTGACTGGGGACAAGTTGCTGGTCAGTACGGGTTGGGAGGGGAAGAGTCGGATTTATCACACCACTGTGGATAATGTGCAGTCGAATTCGCAGGATATTGATCGTCGTCAGTTCGGGGAGGGCGCGACCCAGGTGGGGAATGTGGTGTGGGAATTAACGTGGCGAGATGGGGTTGCCTATAAACGGGACGCGGCAACGTTAGCGGAACTCGGTACAGCCAAATATGCCGGAGAGGGATGGGGGTTGTGTTCGTTTTCTGATGTGGTGGTGATGTCAGACGGTACGGATGAGTTGCGGTTTCTGGACCCAGATACGTTTGCGGAACGGTCTCGGGTGAAGGTGACGCTTTCCGGCACGCCGGCATCTGAGCTTAATGAGTTGGATTGTGTCACCGGTGACAATGGGCAACGCCTGGTGTATTCGAATGTGTTTTTGAGTACGGATATTTATCGTATTGATGCGGATTCGGGAAAGGTGACGGGGATTATTGATGCCTCGACGGTGCCGAATAATGCGGCATCAGATCCGAATAATGTGCTCAATGGGATTGCACACATTCCAGGCAGCGACCGATTTTATGTAACCGGTAAACGGTGGCCAGATTTGTATGAGGTTCGGTTTGTGAAACCTACAAGCTAGGACGCTAGGATAAACTTCCATGAGTCGAAAATCACGCCGGAAAAACCTGCAGCAAATTGTGGCCCTCTTGGTGGCTGTTGTTGTGGTGGTTATTGCCTCGGTGGCGTTCCAGCGGTGGTGGAATAATCGACCCGGCCCCGAGCCCAAGGATGTGGCTATCACCGTCACGGTGAACGGCACAGAGCAGGAGGTACTTCCCTACAGCATTTGCGAGTTGGGAAGTGACTGTGTGGAGAATAAGGTCACGATGCTTGATGTTGCGGATGATGCCAAGATCAGCATTAAGGTGCCGCGATATGTTTATGACCATGAGTGGACTCAGTTAACCATTTACGATAATCCGGCGGCCAACGATGAAAAGCTCCATGGCGCGCACGAGCGGGACACGATTGAGGTTCCAGTGACTATCGACCCGGTGGGGGACAAGAAGGATGTTCGCCCGCGGCTGGTGGTGGTAGAGATCCGGTCGGTCATGATTGGGCATGACGCCCAGGGGGAGCAGACGCCCCAGACGGCCACATGGTCGTTGGGAATCCCGGAAAAGAAATAGCATTCCGATCGAGGGCGAGGTGTTCCTCATTGCAAGCTCCATTTCTAACGGAAGTGGATCTTTTCACATCCACCTAAAACCCAGGAAACCCGTTTCTCCCCATAACTTCCCGGTTTGTTGCGATATAAATCACTCATAGCGTGTGGATATGGGCGGCTCGCGTCCACCCCCAAGGTGGGCTAGCGAACTGAAAGCTCCACTTCTGGACCACCTACAGGGACGCGCGCGAGCCCAGGCTGGGAAGTGGAGCTTTCGAAAAATCCTAACGCCACCTGGCCACCGGTTTGGTTTATACTTTTCGGTTTTAATCCACATGCCACCTCACCATGACCACCGATTTTTGGCATGCTGATCTAACCCTGGCAGACGAAAGCTCCCCTCTGAACTCATCTTTGACCTCGTCTTTGGGCTCATATATTTTGGGCAGCCCTGGATTGTTGGTGGAGCTCCTGGTAGAGAAAACAAACACCAAGCTGTCCCTGCCGGCAGCTTGGTGTTTGTCGATTGTTGACGGTTCCTATATTACCCGTCCAACTCCTTAGCAATGATCCGTAGCGCTTCCGCGATTTGTTTCCCTTCTTTCCGGTCAGGGTAGCGACCGGCGGTCAGGGGCGGTTGGACCCGTTCTTCCAAGGTGGTCACCATATCAGCGATAAGGGACCCTAATTCTTCCGGTGTGTATTTATGCTTTGTTTGCCGGTTTCGGGAGCGCGGGCGGGGTTCATCGAGGATCTTCACGCGCAACGCTTGCGGTCCGCGGGCGCCGGATGCGAAGTCGAAGTCCACACGTTGACCCCGGTGCAATTCGGTCACACCATGAGGAAGTACGGACTTGCCCACATAGCAGTCTTCGCCATCAGGGTTAGAGATAAAACCAAAGCCACGGTCCGGGTCATACCATTTCACTTTGCCAATAGGCATATCTTTCAAACCTTTCTATTAATACAAAATTTTTTAAAAGAGTTACATGCTATCAGCAGTCATCTTAACGGCAATAACCAACGAGGTGGTTGGTCTAATGGAGATCACAGTAGATTCCTCGGGATTCCTCGATAAAAAGTGTGCGACATAACAGTGAACAAATGGGGGATTTGAATGAATTCTGGTGGCAGCAGATTAGACTGGCAGATAACGGAAAAATAACAACAGACCATGGAGATGTAATATGGATCACATATCTTGCAGTTTTCTATCGTGGCCTGCTAGTTTTATTCCGATCAAGACCACTTTTTGGTAACAACTTGGCTAAAAATGTGACAGAAACGTTATAAACCGTTACTGTTGGGGCCAAGCACTGTTTCAGACCTTCGGTTCGTCTCCGCGAATCCCTATTGCCTTGGACACCGAAACTGAAACGTGAAGTGCGCTTGTGTAATTGGACCATTTCGAGGTGTACCACGAAGGACGCCCACTACTAAAAACATATATAGCAAGGCAAGGGTAAAGCCCACCACAAGCTTTAAACCAGTATGTCTGGTTTTAGCGGCAAACGAGAGGACTAGAACACTCATGGCACGACACGCACGTAAAACTGCATCCAAGTTCGCAAAGTTTGCAGCGTCCACGGTTGCAGTCGGCACGGCCTCTGCAATCTTCAGCCCCGCCGCCCACGCAGCCCCCGACTCTGACTGGGATCGCCTGGCACAATGCGAATCCGGCGGCAACTGGGCCATCAACACCGGCAACGGCTTCCATGGCGGTTTGCAGTTCACCGCCTCCACTTGGAATGCCCATGGCGGCCAGCAATACGCCCCCTACGCCTACCAGGCCTCTCGTGAGCAACAGATCACCGTCGCCGAGCGTGTGCTTGCCAGCCAAGGCTGGGGCGCCTGGCCGGCTTGTTCCGCCAAATTGGGTCTAAACTCCGCCCCCACTCCTCGGGACACCGTATCGAACGCCCCGAGCCCGGTGCAGCAGGCCGTGGAAAACGCTATCGCTAACGCTCAGAACGATGCCCAGGCCAACACTCTCGCCTCCGATGCTGTTTACGGCCTCGTCAAGGATCGTCTTGCCTCCTATGGCATTCAGGTGCCCGGCGAGGTCCACGCCTTCTATACTGCTAACCGTGGTGACTTCAACGCATTCTATACTGCTAACCGGCAAATCATCGACACGGCTGTTAGGGGATAATGGCATAATAGCGCCTGATCAAGCATAAAAATCTCTACCTGCGGGTAGGGATTTTTTGCTTTTCGACGCCCACCGCTGGCACCGCACCGGCCCAAGAATCAGGCCGCTATACTGGTCCAGTATGCCCACCACCCCTTACTGCGCTCACCCCCAGTCTCTCGAACGCCTTATCGATCTCCTCGACCGCCAACGCATTGCCCACACGCCGGTCAATGCCACCGACAATCCTCATGCCAGCAATCAGGAGGTAGCCATCCTCGTCTTACCGGACGACACCACCGCAAGCCTTTACCCCCAACTGCTAGCCGACTTCCCTAACCAGGGCTTTTGGCCCACGCTCGCCCATCCCCAGGATCCGCAAAACCCTTGGTACCCCTGGGTTGATGGCGACCTGGTGGAACCCAGCACTCATCTTATTTTCTCCAACCTGCGCGACTTCTACCGGACTGCCGGCGTCGACTATTTTACCAGACCCACCGCCACCAATCCGCAGCTGCTTGCCGACCCGGAATCGCTCACCGACGACGAGTGGCTTGAAGAAGAGTTCTGGAATGGGCTCGAATTCCCGCCCCCAACCCCCGATGTCACCACCACGTTCTTCGACTCGCTCAGCCCTATCCCCCATCACACGGCCGCTGCCCACCCGCCAACGCCTGAAGAGCCAGCCGCCTTGCTCATCACTCCAACCCACCGGCCGGCCGACGTGCCCGCCGCAGTCGGCTGGTTGGGGGCCTGCAATTACGATTTTGCCGGCCACCATATTTCCGCCGTGCTCCGCAGTTGGGAAGACCGCTTCGGCGCCGTCCTCACGAGTCTTGACAGCCAGGACATGACCATGACGGTCCCGCCCCTCACGCTCACCGATGGCGAGCGCACATCGCTCGCCTTGGAGCATTATTTTTTCTGCCGTTCCCTCATTGATGACACCACCACCTTCCGCCACCAATCGGCCGCACTCGCAACCAGCGACGCCCGGCGGTGGGTTTTCCACTGGGAGTAGCTGTTACTATGGTGAGGTATGGATTTTAAACCCTGGCCGAATAAAATCATTCCTGTCTGCCCAAACCCGCATTCCCTTTCGGAGCTTACCTCCCTATTAATCGAATGGGGGTTCGAGCACGATATTTTAGAGACTAACCTTACCGACAATTCGTACCAGGTGGCAGCTACGGTAGACCCACACCCTGACATTGCTAGCCTGTGGGGTCACTTGATTGCAACATTCCCCGAGCTAGGGTTCTGGCCGGTTCACACCGATGGTAGCCTTGATGAACTTTTTGACCCCGACCCCGACCGCATCGGCACGGCCGAAGAGTTTTTCGCCGAAAACACCATGCCGCTCTTTGAGAACCATTGGGAACAGGGCTGGGAGGCCCCCGATTTTCCCGAGCTCACCCCGGAACGGCTGCGAAGCTTCGCCGACTTCCACACCCGCACGATCAGGACTGAGCGTACGATCAATACCGAAAAATCACATATCGTTGATGATGAGAACCTCGACACCACGCAACTGCTCATTACCCCGGTGCCCCGGCCGGCCGACGTTCCCGCCACCATCGGGTGGCCGGGCGCCATTAACTATGATTACAGCGGCGCCGGCGTTTCCACGGTATTGCGCAGCTGGGAAGACCGCTTCGGTGCCCTCCTCACTAGCCTGAACTTTGCGGAAATGGACCTCAGGATCAGCAACGTTGCGCAACTCGCTATGCTCACCCACGATGAGCTTGTCAACCTTACCCTGGAACACTATGTGTTCTGCCCGGATAGTCTCGATCAGGGAACATTGAGATTCCCCTGCTACCTGAATGCAATAAGCGGCAGCCCGCTCTGGCCATTCTGGTCTGGTGGGACTAGCATAGAGGGTCATGGAGTTTTCTACCATCACGCTCAAAGTCATTGAGGACGGAATTCGTCAACAAAAGGTTTTCCAGGGGATGAAAATCTACAGCCGTACAATCCCGACAGATGACAAAACAACCATCACCCATCAACGGATATACACCACCCCCAAGGGTAATTTTGTCTTCCATCAACACACTCGCCCCAATTGGGAAGGCTATTGGCGGGAAGACGAAAACCGCGCCATGCTGCAGGACATTGAGGAGTCTACGGTACTGAAGATATGCTCTAGTCTTGACGAGCTCGGTGGCACCATTCCCGCTCCGGTGTTGGCGTCGTTAGCATCCAAGGTGGCTCAGGACGAAATCGTCGAACACCTCGATATTTAGCCCATGCCAAAGACGAGGCCGACACTCATGTCGAATGTCGGCCTCGGTCATGCGTGGGGTGGTTATTTATTAATTCGGGTATAGGGGTGGACGTATCCTAGTTCCTCGGCGGGAACCGGGAATTCCACGTCACCATAGGGGCTGTTCGCGCCCGCGAATTTTGCAATAACTTCCGTAACATAATGGCCACCACCAGGTGTTTGTTTCGGCCAGCCCGGATCTACGTAACCCTTTTTCTCTAGATTTGCCATATTCTCATTGTTCCAAACCGCACGTCTAAAGTCACATAATTTCGGGGGCACGATAACCGTTTTACGGGCGGAGGTCGCAAAGCCCGCGTCAGATCGCCCCACCGGCCAACCCCATGTGTGGCAGCTCCCATGTCGCAAAGATGAATCCTCTCGACGTGACCCGCCGTTACCAGTGGTTTTTACCGGTCTCCCTCAACCATCATCCTCCCCCGATCCCCCTAGTTCGCCGTGGGTATTCATGCGCCAACAGCCCACGATGGGGGTGTTATCAAACCTGTGGACACCCCCGCCTGGATGACGGAACCGGGCATGCTAACGGTATTTTTATACGATTATTGGTCGTGTGGATTCTTTTGGAAGGAACGGGGTCTTATGACGATTTTTTCTTTTGATGTTGACGCCCATCACGCGCGGCAAAATAATGAGCTGCTCAAGGACGCTCAACGTTTGCAGATTTCCGCGGTGTTATTCGCCGCGATTTTAGTGGGAGTGGGCGTGTGCCTCCACCGGGTTCTCGGGGGTGTGCCGGGCATAGTGATATTGGGGGTGCTCGCGGTCCTGGCCTTGAGCAGTTTGGCGCTCATCATCATCATTCCCCGATACGTGGGGGACGCGGAATCGTTATACACACGATACCCCCTGTGCCCGGCAATGATTGCCAAAATAAATAGCCGCGACATGGTGTTATTGAGTTTAGTGAATGTAAATAGTGATCCTGACAGCACCCCACAGTGGGCATTGGCGGCCCGCACGGTGTCTCGCATTGAGGGTCACCAGCGCCGCCCCGGCGAACGGGTCCCTAGCGTCGCGGTGTCTAGCATGGAACAGCAGTCCCAGTTTCGGGAGGTCACTCCCCTACCAATCGCCTGGGGCACAACAGATCCTACGGTAATTCGAACAGCAATGCGAACCATTCCCGAAGCATCGTGGGATTTACTGCGCACCAATATGTCGCGGCTTGACGAGGTTTTGGCAACCCCTCATAACCTACTCGCCCTAGATTAATCGAGAAAAGCTTTCAGCACCGGAACCTCCCCAACAGAATTCCGATAGCTGAAAGCTTATCGACGATAATCGCTATGCGATTACAGGATCGGCAGACCCGGGATAACTCGACCAGGAATGGTGCCGTGGTTCACAAGGAAGTTGTACACGGTGCCCCAGAATGCCGCAAAAATAGCCAGACCTGCGAGCTGGGAAACAATGCCGATAAGGGTGCTTATCACAGGGCCACTGCTCAACTGGGCAGAAGCAACGGGTGCAACGGCCGGGGCTGCGGCAAACATCACGGCCAGTGCGGTGCCGCCAGCAACGAGAGAACGTGTAACCTTCATGAGAATCCTCTTTCCTTGTAGGTACTGATAGCCATCAATGATGACATCAAAAACGTTACAAAGATTTCCGGCCAAACACTAATAATAGCGCCTAATTACCCCCAAAAATTACACCTTTTATAAAGGCTTCCTGATAAAATATTGAGCGCACACCAAATAAAACTTAAGGACATCATGAAGCCGGCGCGTCATGAATGGCGCACAACCATTAGGCGATGATCGTTAACCAATAATCATAATTCATCCGACTTCAGATTTGCAACCCTTCGGGCGTCGTCAAGCTTGCGCAGCCTTCGGCAAGAGCGCGGATAATACCGCAGACAGCGCATAAACCACCGTCATGCCAATGAGTGCTGAAATAAACGATGACGAATCCGCACCATCAAAATACCAGGTCATAAATACCGCAATGCCGGCAGCCGCTCCAATTTGGGAACAAGTGTTCAAAAGACCACTGGCAGATCCTGCCAAATCGTGCGGCACAGCCGACAAAATCAGGTTAATGAGAATCGGCGCACATAAACCAACGCCCATGCCACCAATCAGAAGCACCACCGCATACTGCCAATACGCCGGCTGCGGATTGATATGCAGCAACCCCGCAAACGCCGCGGTGAACCCCGCTGACAGCGCCGCCCCAAGGACACAAAGAGCACGACCATGCCGGGCCTCGGCGGCAGTCGATACCCCAGAGGTCAAAACCGAGCCCACCGCATATGGCAGCATGACCAGGGCAATTCCCCACGCCGACCGCTGCGATGTCTGGGCAACATACAGCGACAGGATGATAAACAAGGCACCAACCACCGAGAAAAACAGCAACGATGCCGCCATGCCCAGCGAGAACTGCCGCAGGTGCACATTCTGATCCCGAAACTTCCGCATCCCTGACACATATAGGAATGCATACAGCGCGGTGGCCAGCACCAAAGCCGGAAAACCCCAGGCAGGCCAGCCGGACGTGCTCATCAGGCTCAACGGCAACAGCACAAGCGTGGTCGCCACGGCCACCACGATCGCACCCAGCACATTAATGCCCTGCCGCACCGATGCGAGCGACTCGGGAATGTACAAATAACCCAGCACAAACGCTACGACCGCAATGGGCACGTTGAAGAAAAACACCAGCCGCCAGGACAAGTGAAAAGCATTCCAGCTCACCAAGACGCCACCCAATAATGGGCCGGCGATTGCGGCAAGGCTGAGCACGATGCCGTACATGCCGAACACCGCCGGCTGCTTCGCCTCCGGCACCGAAGCCTTGATGATCCCGAAAATTTGCGGAATCATCAACGATCCGACCAAGCCTTGGATGAATCGGAAGATCGCCAAGGCCATCCCGGTGGGTGCTACAGCGCATAACACCGTGGTCACGATGTAGCCTGCGACACCAATCAGGAACATTTTGCGGCGACCATATTGGTCACCAAGCTGGCCGCCCAGGGCTAAACCCGCACCCAGGGCCAGCGTATTGCCAATGCTCACCCATTGCAGCACGGCGTGTGACGCGCCAAGTGAACTAGCAATCGAGGGAAACGCAACACTCACACTGGTGTTGTCGGTAAGGTCAAGGAAAGCGGCAAGAAACACTGCCGAAATCCCCACGATAATCTGTCGCATGACAGACCTCCATTAGGTTGTTGTGGACACATGACCTGGCGCCTCGTTCGCCAGCTAGCCCCCGACCGACATGCGTAGGCAACAACCATGAAGTTATTACGGCCCAATCTACTATCGGGTTCTCTCGGCTGTCAATAACAACTGCTACCTGCCAGTGTGTGTTATGATCGGTGCCATGCGGCTATAGATTCTCGACAACCCCATGTCTGCGGCGGTTCCCGCCCGGTGGGTCCAGCTATTCTTCGAGGTCTATTATCATGCCCGCCAGCTTTGCTCATCTGCGTTTTGATGGCGTATCCGTTTCCTTTGGCACCCACCGTGTGCTCACCAATGTGTCCGTTACCGTACCCGCCCAAGGCGTCACCGGGATTATTGGGGAAAACGGGTGCGGCAAATCCACCCTGTTACGGCTCGCCGCCGGCCTTATGCCTGTCGACGCCGGAACGATCACCGCCGTCGGCCCAGGTGGCACACGCCCCCGCATTGGTTTTCTCCCCCAAACCCCACAAGTCGCACCCCACGAAACAATCGAACAAACACTCGAATCAGCCATAGCCTATCTGCGATCCATAACCCACACGATTGAGCAGGCTGCAACTCTGCTGGCACACTCCGATTCGGCGACCGAACGGACCGAGGCCGCGGAGGCCTATGCTGCGGCTTTGGAGCAGGCAGAACGCCTGAACGTCTGGGATATTGACGCCCGAGTCGACGCCATGATCGATGGGCTAGGGCTGAGCCACCTGCCACGCCATCGGCCTACCAGCCACCTGTCCGGTGGGCAACTCTCCCGCCTGGCATTGGCCTGCGTGCTCCTGTCTAACCCCGATATTCTCTTGCTCGATGAACCCACCAATCATCTTGATGACGCGGCCACCGATTATCTCCAAGACATGGTGTCCCACTGGCAGGGGCCGGTGCTGATTGTGAGCCACGACCGAAGTTTCCTTGATAATGTCGCCACCAGCCTGGTGGACTTAGACCCCCGACCGCTCCCCCACCGACAAGAAGACGCGATCGAATACAACGGCATCACCCGGTTTAGCGGTACCTATAGCGATTATTTACAGGTTCAGCGCGACGAACGCCGCCGGTGGGCCCAACAATACCGAGATGAGCAGGCGGAATTACGGCGGCTCAAGGATGTGGTGCGCGATAGTCACAGTGTGGGCCACGGTCATGAAATACCGCGAACCGAATCCCGAGCAGCCCGGAAATTCTATGCCGATCGCAACGCCAAAGTAGTGTCGCGCCGGGTGACCAATGCCCGCTCCCGACTCGCCACGCTGCAACAGCAGCAGGTCAGCAAACCACCGCGAGAATTGCGGTTCGCAGGTTTTACGGCAGCGACTGGAATTGGAAATAGCGCTACCGCTGGTGGCCTTGGCGAGCTTGGTGGCGACGATGCGGTACTTGCCGCCTCGAACGTGAGTGTGTCACAGCGGCTATCACCAGTGTCCCTTGCGATTGAGGCTGGAGACCGCTGGTTGATTACCGGCGCCAACGGGGTGGGAAAATCCACGTTATTGCAGGTACTGGCCGGTGAGTTGCCGCCCACATCGGGGCATGTGACCAGGATCGATGGTGTGCGGGTGGGATTACTCACCCAGGAGACTCGGCTACCAAGCCCACCGACCACCCAACAGTGGGAACGGCCATCTGCATCCCAGAAAAACCTGGTTCGGTGGACCGCTTGTCGAGCCTACGAACAGGCGGTAGGGATCGACCGTGCGGCCGAGGTGCCGTTAAGTACCTTCGGATTGCTGGCCACCCGGGATGAGAACCGAGTGGTGACTGAACTGAGTGTGGGCCAGCAGCGCCGACTTGCGCTTGCTATTTTGTTGGCAAATCCACCTGAGGTGTTATTGCTGGATGAGCCGACGAACCACCTATCGTTACGGCTAGTGACCGAGCTTGAACAGGCGATTCCTGACTATCCGGGTGCGATTGTTGTGGCATCGCATGACCGATGGCTGCGAAATACTTGGCAGGGAAAACGATTGCATCTAGCCGGATAATAGCCACGTGGGGTTGACAGTCGGGGTGGATTTGCTAAGCTATGAATGAATATAAAAAATATTCATTCATGAATTGGCGCAGGTATACACATGCAAATACTCACCTGGGCCAGAAAGGAATGCATCATGACCATCATGGGAGCTTGCCTGGTAGCCATTGGATTATTGGTGGTGATCTGGGGCGTCACTGAAACACATGGCGTCGATATGACCAATCCCGACTTTCTCTCCTTCTTCACCGGCGGAATTATCGTCATGGTATTGGGGATGTGCCTTATTCCGGCCCTGCCACCGGTAGGTAAGGTCGCCGGGATTTGGCTAGCTGGGGTAGCAATAGCCTGGTATGTGGGGTGCATGGATATGGATTTGATTGTCAAGCTGATGAGTTTTGTTGTCATCGCTGGCTTCGCGGCGTGGCTCACAATGAAGCTGATATAATCGACCCGGGCTCCAGGTGGTTTCGACCTGGGGTTTCCTAAGCACTATTCAATGACTATGTATAGGGTCGGATAATCAGGATGGCTACAGAATCGGAGTTGCTTCAGGCTGCGCGCACTGTATTTGCGCTGCATGGCTATAAGGCGGCGTCGATGTTGGAGATTTCCCAGGAGGCCGGCATGGCGGTGGGGGGTGTTTACACTTTTTACCGGTCGAAGCTGGCGTTATTCCAGGCTGTGTACTTTTTAGAGAACGCGGATTCTAAGCGAAAAATCGCGGCGATGGTTGATTGGTCGCAGCCTAAGGAAGCGCTTTCTACATATGTGCAGGCTAATGTTGCGGCGATCCGTGATAATAAGATTTTGGCGGAGTGGTATAGCAAGTCTCCGGGTGACGCATTGCGGAAGCAATATATGGACCAACACGGATCTGGATACGTATTGGGGGATTTTTTTACCGAGAAGATTGCGGCGTGGCGAGAATCCGGCGAGTTACGTCCTGAGATTACCGACCATATGATTGAGGAACTGTTTTTACTTTTCACTATTGTGGACGCATCTGGCGATATCAGCCAGGACACTATGCAGTTATGCATCGATGCGACGTTAGAAAAGCTTTTCGACGTCTAAAGCATAAAATGTGTGGGGTGTGCCGAATCCCCCAAGGAGGAGGAGAGGCGCACCCCACACTTATGTAGTTTTTGGTGTGTTGGCGGTGTCTTACTCTCCCACAACCCCACGATTGCAGTAC
>ERZ773062.49-NODE-49-length-118676-cov-12.501117_pt1 | contig 118676 bp, 83 predicted proteins | sample MGYA00580626_ERZ773062 | MGnify/ENA primary metagenome ERZ773062 (study PRJEB29015, sample SAMEA2738003) | human oral metagenome | biome: human oral; feature: human-associated habitat; material: dental | place: China | collected 2058 ... | reverse complement strand
ACTGCGTTTTGTGGGAGAGTAGGTAGCCGCCATTTTAAGAGATAGGGTGATGGAGAGAAAGCTTCGTCACCCTATCGTCATTTAAGAGAGTGGGTGTGATTACGCAAGTGACCACACCCACTTAGTTTTATACAAGGTAATGATGATGCCGTGAGCTTGCTGCTTACTACCATTCCATTGACTCCCATTTCGCTTGCTATGCCACAGCAAGGCGCGATGCAGCGAGGGATGAGGCACAAGCTATGCAGTCGCATACTACAGGAAGATCTATGGGGTAGGGTGATGGAGCCGATGCGGCTTCGTCACCCTATTGTCGTTTATACGTCTGTCGGATAGAGGCATCTGCCCTCGATGCTTCGCCTTAGCTGCTTGCCTTTATCTGTGTCCCCTTTCCCTTTGCTGAGGACATACCACTATAATTCTCAGAAATGAACCAGTAGTGGTCAGCGTTCGGACCAGTAGTGGTTACTCTATGTTACCACTACTGCTTCGTGTCGTGACCAGTAGTGCTTGCTTCGGCGACCAGTACTGCTTCGTTTGGAGTGGTGGTATGGGCTCTGGTCTTGCGCTCTCATCTACGCTATCGCGTGAGGCCGTCGTCGGGAGGGAAGAGCCATCCTCTCGGTAGGATGTGATAGTCCGACCATTATATATAATGCAGCACGCGCCCGATGGAAGTCCCATAGGGCGCGTGCTGTGTGTGCTTTTATTGAGGGAGGACGGGAGAGATGCCGAGAGGGCAGCTTGCTCGCTATTCGCCTCGGGAGAGGGAGAGGAGGCGACGGATGGTATTGAGATTGCGTGTGGTGCAGGTCACACCGAGGTAGCGCTCCAGAGCATTGTTGGTGAGACGGGTATTCTTATAGCCCTTGGGGGAGTATATGTAGGCACAGCGCTCGGTGAGATGCAGGGCTGCCTCTTCATCCCAAGTCTTCTCGGAGAGCTCTTGCAGGCGGTCGGCTGTGGGACACTCCATGGTCATGGTGAAGAAGATGCGGCTGGGATCCAGGTCATCTGCGAAGGGTAGACTGTCTACCCACGCCTGCAGCTCTTCGGGTAGGAAGACGAGAGCCGTGAGGTCTGCACCGATACGCTCCTTGATGAGGTCATGGATGCGCTGGCTAAGTAGATCTTTGGGAAGGTCGCTAAGTAGAAGGATGTTCCCACTCTGGATGTAGGTGCGTACACGTTCGAAGCCAGCCTCTTCGAGGTGCTGGCGTAGGATAGCCATCTTGGGGATGCTATTCTTTCCGCTGGGCATGACGCCACGTAGAAGTATGATTTGCTCTTGCTTCATTGAAAGGGTAGGGCTGTTGGAATAAGCCTTTCCGAGCGCAAAGGTAGCCCTTTATAGTGGTATGGAGTGGGATTGTAGGGGCCGGAATCTACCGTCTTTTGAGGCTTCATCTGGTGGATATCTTTCGGGAAGTTGGGATAAAAGGGCTACCTTTGCAGCGGAAATGCTCGGGAGGTGCTAAGCCTACGGCTCGCCTTCACCCGAGCAGACCAAGACCGATAACTATTTTACATCAACCCTTAAATTAGATTTTGACGATTCATTTATGAAGACTCTTACCGTCTCGCTCCTGAGCGCGCTGTGCCTTGCCGCACCTGCGTGGGCAGGACAGGGCACGTCTGCCGACTCCGTTCGTCATCTTGAAGGTGTCGAAGTGACAGCACGCCTACGACAGGAGCAAGGGATCAACCCGCTGGGTGTCCCTGCCAAGAAGCTCCCTCTTACGATTAGTTCGCTCGCGGACTCCACCCTCTCCCTCCGCGCTATCACGCAGGTCAAGGACGCTCTGCGCTTCGTGCCTGCCGTGCAGATGAAGTCCAGCTACGGCGCTTTCCGTGAGATCTCTGTCCGTGGCTTCTACAACACGGTCTACATGGTTGACGGAGTTCGTGACGAACGCTCTACGCTGAACTCCTATCCCTTAGGTGACCTCTACAATGTCGATCAGATCGAGGTGCTCAAGGGCCCTGCTTCGGTGCTCTATGGCTATGCTGCTACGGGTGGCGTCGTGAATATCACGCGTCGCGTACCTACGGAGAAGTTTATGCTTGGTGCCCATGTCCGTGGTGGCTCACTGGGCTACTTCGACCTGGGTGCGCATGTCGGGGGGAAGATCTCTGATGGTCTGAACTTCTACGCTGGTGGCTTCCTCTCTGGTGGCAAGCAGTGGCGCTCTACGAATGATAAGAACCGCTCGCTCTTCGCCGCGCTCAGCTATACGAAGGGCATCCACAGCCTCATCCTGCGCCTCGAAGGTCGTAATGACTTCTACGGCACTGATACGGGTCTCCCCCCCGTCATGGAGGCTGATATGTATCGCGTGAGCGATGATAAGCTCTACCTCAAGAAGGGTGAATTGCTTCCAGGTCTCAAGCGCGAATGGCGCTACAACGATGCTTCGGACTTCATGTACAACCGCGCCTACAATGGTAGCCTCAAGTACACGCTCTCGCTCCCCTCAGGCTGGAAGCTCTCCGACTACGTGTCCTATGCCTACGATGATATCGACTACTTCAGCACGGAGGAGCTGACCTATCCTACGAGCGCTACGGCTGGTGCTAAGTACGGCTACTATACGAAGGATGAAGCAGGGAATAAGACGTACTACGATCTGGATCACGTCCGGTTCACCTTCCCCCTGCGCTTCGAGCACATCGCTAAGACGCTGCAGAATACCGTCGATCTGACGGGTAGCTTCTCCCTCGGCTCGGTGAAGAACAACCTGCGCTTCGCTTATAGCACCACCTACATGCAGCGTACCACTTATACAGGATACAAGGGGACGGACGTGCAGGGTGGAGGTCGTACCTTCAACAGTGATGGAGATGCTATCACTTACTCGGAGAACACGACCTACAACCCCAGCTTCAATGGGCACATCAAGACGACACTCTCTAAGGCCTCGCCTCAGCACACATGGGTCCATGGCTTCGCGCTCTCTAATGTCTTTGAGTTCTCGGAGAAGATCAAGGCCATGGCTGCGATCCGCTATGATCACTACAGCTACCGTCATACCTCAGGTCTTGCGATCAAGGATGGTAAGCATAGCTATGATGATATCGCTCGTGATAAGTATAACAAGAGTTCGGACGGCGCTATCAGCTACCGCCTCGGTTTGGTCTATCAGCCCACGGAAGCACTCTCCTTCTACACGTCGCTGGGTAGCTTCTATATCCCCGATAAGACGACGACGCTCGATACGAATCGTCAGCGCTTCTACGATAAGGATGGTAAGCTGATCACGGGTCGCCGTGGTGGTGCTTACTTCGATCCTGAGTCGGGCTATCAGATCGAGGTCGGTACGAAGTACACGCTCTCGAATGTCCTCCAGTTCAATGCCTCGGCTTACTACATCCGTCGCAATAATGAGCTCTCCCGTACCTCAGTGACGGAGCAGGAGAACGGCAAGCCCAAGCGCTATAGCATCGTGGCTCAGGTCGGTGCTACTGCAGGCAAGGGCTTTGAGACGGATCTGACCTATCGTCCTCTGCCAGGTCTGGAGCTGGTCGCTGGGTATAGCTATACCGATATCCACGTAGCCGATGCCAAGGAAACAGCGGTGACTAAGCTATTGAACCTGCATGATGGTACGCCTATGAGCTGGGTACCCCGCAAGCAGTTCTTCACCTATGGTAACTATGCCTTCCAGCGTGGTGCACTCCGCAACCTCTCACTGAACTATAGCCTGAGCTACCGCGATGCGATGTACTACAACGTAGCGCAGTCGCTGACCTTCCCTGCTGACACGCAGCTTGACCTCGGTGCTTCTTATCGCCTGCCCGCAGGCTTCGGCATCGCTGTACAGGTGCGTAATGTACTCAATGCAAAGAACTACACCTCGGTGCTGAACGGTACGCAGCTCTTCCCCAACGAGCCTACCAATGCGCTGGTGACGCTGAGCTACAAGCTGTAAGCGTAGTCGCTAAGAAAATACCCTACGGGATAGCCCCCGCTCACGGACGAAGTGACGTCTGTGGGCGGGGGCTTCTCTTTGTCTTTGGGGTAGGGGAAAGAGGGGCTTGTATGTAAGGGTGGTACGGACTGCTCTGCGGGAGGGTGGTGTGAAGCAATAGTGGTTTGAGGCTGTTGCGGCAGAGTTCTGTACTCTATTTAGAGAGCTAAGGCATCGCACGCCCAGCTCCCCGATACACCTCTCCGATGCGATACGCAAGCTCTTCGCTTTATCGCGCGTATTCCTCTTATCCAGCGAAGGGAAAAGCATCCTTCTCGTGAAGAAAAAAGCACTTTCACGTAGTAGTTTTCTTCTATCTATGCACGTAGTCTTAAAGACCAGGCACGCAAATCCAAATATCCACGTACGTAGATATTAGAGCCACGTACGTAGTCCAAACTTATCTGCCACTCGTCCACAACTTTTATCCCTATGCAGAGCGACAAACTAATAGAGGTCACTTCACAAAGCTATATAGCTTTCTTCGCCATCCTATATAGCTCTAATATCCCTATTCACTATTGCTTGATACCACCGACCACTATGGGTACGTAGCGCCCCCTCAAGTTTGTCGCTGCGTTTACCCCGCGTCCTCTCTAAGGGGCTCTCTTGTTCGATTGATTTAATTGCTACCTTTGCTCCGAAGGTTGTCTTCACTTGAGAGAGGGCGCGCAATCGGCCTCTATTCTTATCGGTATCTCTGTGTGCCTATTCTCTCCATGTGGTATGAGCCTTCAGCAGATCAGCAAATCAAATACATAACCTACATAACTTAATGGAACTATGACCCGAAGAATATTCAGCTTCTGTGGGCTCCTATTGGGCCTACTCTTCCTCGCCAGCAGTTGTAAGAAGGACACGCCACTCCCTCCCCAGCTCTCTGAGGGTGAGCTTCGTCAGACGGTCTGGAATGGGACTTTGGAATATAAGAACGCCAAGCGTGACTCCTATTCTGTTTACCTGAACTTCCTCTCGGACTCAGAAGTGGAGGTTAGTGCTTACGCTTCGAAAGATCCTACGGCCTCCTATTACGAGCAGGCTCGCTATTACTATACGGTAACAGATCGCATCTTCACACTAAAGACTCAGGTTGATTATGAACTTAATCCCCCGATAGATAAAAACACATGGTATCTGATCCGCAAGGAGCCGTCTCTATTGGTCTTCCAAGCAAATGCAGGAAACCCTGCTGCAGAAGCCACGCTGACCCTTCGGAAAAAGCTTTAGGCCTTCCGATAACTACATATCATAAATCAGCGCCCCCACGTAGCGTGTGTCTATGGAACACACTACGTGGGGGCGCTCTCTTTTACGTTACTTCTATAGAGAGGTGGAAGGTGCGGGGAAGTCGGATCGCACGCATAGAATCTGCGTCGATGGAAAGCTGTATCTTTGTATCAATTTTTGAACTACCTTGGGATGGGGTGTAGCCGCACTCGGCTCGTCGCTCCTCCCGACGACGATATAATATAGACGCTGTATGAGCCATAAGTTCCCTGAATACGATAACCTCCAGCTCTCGGGGGTCAATAAGAAGGTGCTGGATCAGTGGCAGGAGGAAGACCTCTTTGCCCGCACGCTTGCCCTGCGCGAAGGCGCGCCCTCATTCGTCTTCTACGAAGGGCCTCCCTCGGCTAACGGGATGCCTGGTATTCACCACGTCATGGCGCGCTCGATCAAGGATATCTTCTGTCGCTACAAGACGATGAAGGGATTCCGCGTCGACCGCAAGGCCGGCTGGGATACCCATGGTCTGCCCGTAGAGCTCGGGGTCGAGAAGGCTCTCGGCATCACGAAGGAGGATATCGGCAAGAAGATCAGCGTCGACGAATACAATGCTGCTTGTCGCCGTGAGGTGATGAAGTACACGCAGGAGTGGGAGCAGCTCACCCGCCTCATGGGCTACTGGGTGGATATGGATCACCCCTACATCACCTACGACAACCGCTATATCGAGACCCTCTGGTACCTCCTCAGCGAGATCTATAAGAAGGGCCTCCTCTATAAGGGCTACACGATCCAGCCCTATTCGCCTGCTGCAGGTACGGGGCTGAGTACGCACGAGCTGAATCAGCCTGGGTGCTATCGTGATGTGAAGGACACGACGTGCGTCGCACAGTTCCGCATCATCGACCCACGTGCCGAGCTGACGGGCCATGGTGAAGCCGTCTTCCTTGCTTGGACGACGACCCCCTGGACGCTGCCCTCGAATACGGCTCTCTGCGTCGGTCCTGAGATCGACTACGTAGCCGTCCGCTCCTTCAACCCCTATTCGGGTGCGCCTATTACGGCTGTGGTAGCTCGTGCACTCCTGCACACGCTCTTCAGCAAGGAGCACGAAGGCGAAGAGGCCCTCGCAGCCTATCAGCCTGGCGACAAGAAGCTTCCCTACGTCATCGTCGGTGAGTGGAAGGGTAAGGAGCTCGTAGGTACGCGCTATGAGCAGCTCCTCCCCTGGATGCGTCCCGATGGGGATGCCTTCCGCGTCATCGCTGGCGACTTCGTCACCACGAGCGATGGTACGGGGATCGTGCATATCGCACCTACCTTCGGTGCGGACGACAACAAGGTGGCTAAGGCCAGCGATATCGCAGGGCTGACCGTCCTCGATCGTGATGGCAATGTGCGCCCTATGGTCGATATGCAGGGTCGTCTCTTCCGTCTGGAGGATATGGATCCCGCCTTCGTCAAGGATTTTGTCAACGTAGATATATATAAGGAGTTCGCAGGACGCTACGTCAAGAACGCCTACGACGACACGCTCACCGATCAGGATGAGACGCTGGATGTGACTATCGCACTGCTGCTGAAGGGCGAGGGTCGTGCCTTCAAGATCGAGAAGCACGTGCACTCCTATCCCCACTGCTGGCGTACGGACAAGCCCGTGCTCTACTACCCGCTGGATAGCTGGTTCATCCGCACCACGGCTTGCCGTGAGGAGATGATGCGTCTCAATGATACCATCAACTGGAAGCCCGAGAGCACCGGTACGGGTCGCTTCGGTAAGTGGCTGGAGAACCTCCAGGACTGGAACCTCTCGCGTAGCCGCTACTGGGGTACGCCCCTGCCCATCTGGCGCACCGAGGATGGTCGTGAAGAGATCTGTATCTCATCCGTTGAAGAGCTCTACCACGCCATCGAGCGCTCAGTAGAAGCTGGCTTCATGACGGCTAACCCCTGGAAGGACTTCACCCCTGGGGTATATACGCAGGAGAACTACGATAAGATCGACCTGCACCGTCCCTATGTCGATGATATCATCTTAGTCTCGCCCTCGGGCAAGCCTATGCGCCGTGAGACGGACCTCATCGACGTGTGGTTTGACTCGGGTGCTATGCCTTTCGCACAGCTCCACTATCCCTTTGAGAATAAGGAACTGCTCGACAGCGGTCGCGCCTTCCCCGCGGACTTCATCGCCGAAGGGGTGGACCAGACGCGTGGGTGGTTCTTCACGCTCCACGCTATCGCTACGATGGTACGTGGTACGAATAGCTACAAGGCGGTCATCTCCAACGGGCTCGTACTCGATAAGAATGGCAACAAGATGAGTAAGCGTCTGGGCAACGCTGTCGATCCCTTCGAGACGATCGAGAAGTATGGCTCTGACCCCCTGCGCTGGTATATGATCAGCAACTCGTCGCCTTGGGACAACCTGAAGTTCGACGTCGAGGGTATCGATGAGGTACGCCGTAAGTTCTTCGCGACGCTGTACAATACGTATCAGTTCTTCGCGCTGTATGCTAACCTCGATGGCTTCGATCCTACCTCTCGTGAGGAGCTCCCTTACGCTGAGCGCCCCGAGATCGACCGCTGGATCCTCTCTACACTCAATAGCCTCATCCTCGAGGTCGATAGCGATCTGGAGGACTATGAGCCTACGCGTGCCGCTCGTGCTATCGGTGACTTCGTCTCCGAGCAGCTGAGCAACTGGTACGTGCGTCTCTCTCGCCGCCGCTTCTGGGCTGGTGAGATGACCACGGACAAGCTCTCCGCCTATCAGACGCTCTACCGCTGCCTGGTCACGGTGGCTCGCCTCATGGCACCCATCGCTCCCTTCTACGCTGATCAGCTCTACCGCGACCTCACCAGCAAGGGCACCAGTGCCACGGAGCACTCAGTGCATCTGGCTGACTTCCCCACCGCCTGCCGTGAGGAGATCAACGAGAGTCTGGAGCGCAGCATGCACCTGGCGCAGAGCATCTGCTCGATGGTGCTGGCCCTGCGTCGTAAGGTCAATATCAAGGTGCGTCAGCCCCTGCAGCGTCTGATGATCCCCATCGTCAACGAGGCCGACCATCAGGCTATCCTGCCCGTCGTGCCCCTCATCCTCAGTGAGGTGAACCTCAAGGAGCTCCAGTTCGTCACCGATGGCGAAGGAGTGCTCGTCAAGCGTATCAAGCCCGACTTCAAGAAGCTCGGCCCACGCTATGGCAAGATCATGAAGGCTATCGCTGCTGTGGTGGCAGAGTTCACGCAAGACGAGATCGCTACGATCGAGCGCACCGGTCAGATCGACCTTACGGTCGAAGGGGCTCCTGTGACGATCCTCCGCGACGACGTCGACATCTATTCAGAGGATATCCCTGGCTGGCTCGTGGCTAACGAAGGCACGCTGACCATCGCTCTGGATATCACCGTGACCGATGAGCTACGCCTCGAGGGTACGGCTCGTGAGCTGATCAACCGCATTCAGAACCTGCGTAAGCAGAGCGGCTTCGAGGTCAGTGACAAGGTACGCATCCTCCTGCCCGAGGACGAAGAGCTCCACCGTGTGCTCAGCGTCTACTCAGCTTATATCGCTAAGGAGGTGCAGGCAGTCTCCATCGAGGAGCAGACGGGCTTCACTCCCACGCTGGAGCTTGACCTGGACGAACGTATGATCCCCATCTATATAGAGAAGGCAAACTAACACACGGGCGGGGCGGGTGTACTCTTCCGCTCTGCCTACAATTCAGATAACTATACAATGAGTGACCAGAAGACTTCCTACACAGACGAGGAGCTCCAGGAGTTCCGTGAGCTTATCATGCAGAAGCTCGAGCAAGCTATCCGCGATTACGATCTCCTGCGTGAGAGTGCCGTCGACTATCAGAGCAATGACGTAGCCGACACACAGCCCACCTTCAAGGCAGTCCATGACGGCGCTGCTTCCCTCTCCAAGGGAGAAGCAGGTCGCATGGCTGAGCGTCTGCTGAAGTTCATCCACAATCTCCAAGCAGCCCTGCGCCGCATCGAGAACAAGACCTACGGCATCTGCCGCCAGACCGGTAAGCTCATCCCCAAGGAGCGTCTGCGCGCTGTGCCTCATGCTACGCTCTCTATCGAGGCGAAGCTCCAAGAGAAGAAGTAAGCCCCCACGCGACTGATGACAAGAAGCTCCAAGACGACCCTCTGGACGACGGCGTTTATCGTCCTCCTACTCGTCATTGACCAGGCCTCGAAGATCTGGGTCAAGACCTCAATGGTCGAGGGGGAGATGCACGAGATCACCTCGTGGTTCAAGATCTACTTCGTCGAGAACGAAGGGATGGCCTACGGGATCACGCTCGGTAGTAAGCTCCTTCTGACGCTCTTCCGCATACTGGCGATGGGTGCAGGGGTATACTATCTGGTGCGTCTGCTACGGCTACGTCGCTTCTCACTCGGCTTCTGCCTGACGCTTGGTCTCGTCATCGCTGGTGGACTTGGGAACGTCATCGACTGCCTCTTCTACGGGGAGATCTTCTCTACGAGCCGCGGGGCAGTAGCACAGCTCGTCCCCTGGGGCGAAGGCTACGGTACCTTCCTGCATGGCAAGGTGGTCGATATGCTGTACTTCCCCATCATCCAGACGACTTACCCCTCGTGGAGTCCTATCCATGCCGGTGAGCCGTTCGTCTTCTTCAGCCCGATATTCAACTTCGCTGATGCCTGCATCTCTGTAGGTGTGGCGCTCCTGCTCCTCTGCTATCGCCGCACGTTCTCCACGGCGCTGGATACCCTCTTCCCTGCAAAGGATAAGGATACGTCTACGGAGACTGATACGGAGGAATAGCTTAGTCGTCTTGCCCTATGTCGTCTCGCTTCACCCTGCCCCATCTCAGCCTACTGAAGGCCCTCCTGCTGGCGCTTCTCCTTGTCGGGGGGAGTGCCTGTGGTGGCTCTAAGGGGAAGTGGAAGCAGATCGACCTCAAGACGGTCAAGGAACTCCTGCCTGAGATGCTCACGGCAGAGGCTTCCTTTAACCAGCGAGGCCTTGAGGACAGCCTGCGTGTCGTGGGCTTCCAAGCTATCCTTAGCCGCTATGGCTATACGCTGGCCGACTGGGATAGCTCTCTCGTCTGGTACGGACGCCATCAGATCGTCGAGTATCAGAAGCTCTATGAGCACGCTGCTCTGGTGCTGGAGTCCCGCCAAGCGACGCTGCAGGTACGTGTCGATAGCCTCGACCGCATCGAGCGACGTCGCAGCCTGTGGGCGGCGCACGATATTGACTCGGTGAACCTCCTGCGCGATAGTGCCAGCCGCTACCTCGCAGGGAGCTATGTCGAGCGCTCCTTCGCTCTCGAGCCCAGTGTCAGCTATACGGGCGGTACGGAGCTCCGCTTAATCGTCCGTGTAAGTGGGGCATCGCCCTCAGCGCTTCAGCTCCAGCTCCGCCTGCAGTATGCAGACTCTACGCAGCAAGCCGAGACCCTTTCCTCCCTACATCCTGGCCTCAACCAAGTCGCCATCACCATACCCAGCGGTAAGACGATGCGTGCGGCTTATGGGCTGCTGCGTGGTCGCCTGCCGAAGAGCAAGAGTCCACTTTTCGTCGTCGATAGCTTCAGCCTTGTCCGCTATACGGGTGCTACCCCCGAGCCTACACCCACTCCAGCCGACGAGCCTCAGGCTGAGGAGCCCGCTACGGAGCTCTCCGATGACGACGGCATCACGGCGCTCTAACCACTCCCCATGTCCCGCTCTCCCCGGCCTCGCTATGCCAGCCACCACCTGTGCCTCGGGCGCTGGGTCGCTCACTCGGTCCTCATCGAGGAGCGCACGCCAGGGAACTTCATCTTAGCTCCCTTCGTTGGCGAAGGGGAGCGCACGATATTCCTTTCGGGTACCATACATCTCATTTCCCCCACTTGCCCCCTGAGCGAAGGGGCACCTCTCGAGGCTGAGAGCCTCACCCTCCTACAGCAGGAGCTCGATAGCCACACGGGCTGGATGCTCCAGCTCCCATCTGACGATGGGCGGTAGTCGCATCAGCATCCACACAACAAGCATATCACCATAGCACTATGTCACACGAATCAGTACGCGTTCGCTTTGCTCCCAGCCCTACGGGAGCGCTGCATATCGGCGGTGTCCGCACAGCTCTCTATAACTATCTCTTCGCGAAGGCTCACGGCGGTGAGCTCCTTCTGCGTATCGAGGATACGGATAGCCAGCGCTTCGTCCCAGGGGCGGAGGCTTATATCATCGAGGCCCTCGAGTGGCTCGGTATCCGCTTCGATGAAGGCGTGAGCTATGGTGGGGACTGCGGCCCCTATCGTCAGAGCGAGCGCCGCGATATCTACCGCAAGTACGTCCAGCAGCTCCTCGATGCAGGCAAGGCTTATATCGCCTTCGACACGCCCGAGGAACTGGAGGAGAAGCGTAAGACGGTAGCGAACTTCCAGTACGACGCTACGACCCGCAGCTCGATGCGCAATTCGCTCGTCCTGCCACGTGAGGAGGTCGATGCTCTCATCGCAGGCGGTGCGCAGTATGTCGTCCGCTTCCTCGTCACGCCCGATGTAGAGGTCGAGGTCGACGATATGATCCGTGGGCGCGTGACCTTCAATAGCTCCGTCCTCGATGACAAGGTCCTCTACAAGAGTGCTGACGACCTGCCTACCTACCATCTGGCGAACATCGTCGACGACCACCTGATGCGTATCACCCACGTCATCCGTGGCGAAGAGTGGCTGCCCAGCGCACCGCTACACGTGCTTCTCTACGAAGCCTTCGGCTGGCGCGACACGATGCCCCGCTTCGCTCACCTGGCACTCCTCCTCAAGCCCGAGGGCAACGGTAAGCTCAGTAAGCGTGACGGCGACCGTCTCGGCTTCCCTGTCTTCCCCCTGCGCTGGGTCGATCCCAAGACGGGTGAAGTGTCCTCTGGTTACCGCGAGAGCGGTTACCTCCCCGAGGCTGTCGTGAACTTCGTCGCACTCCTCGGCTGGAACCCCGGTAATGACCACGAGGAAGTCATGAGCATGGAAGAGCTGATCCGCTACTTCCGTATCGAGAAGTGCAGCAAGGCTGGCGCTAAGTTCGACTACGAGAAGGGCAAGTGGTTCAACCATCACTATATCCAGGTCTCCAGCAATGAGCGTCTGGCTGCCCTCCTGCGCCCCAGCCTCGAAGCTGCAGGTATCACCTTCGACGCCGACTATGTAGCTCGCGCCATCGCCCTGACGAAGGAGCGTGCTCAGACGCTCCCCGAGCTTGAGGAGCAGATCGCTTACTTCTTCACCGCCCCCACGGCTTACGATGAGAAGACCGTGAAGAAGCGCTGGAAGGAAGACAGCGCAGCCCAGCTCACGGAGCTCGCTGCACTTCTCGCCACCCAGCCCGAAGACCTCCCCAGCGAAGCGACCGAAGAGGTCGTCAAGGCTTGGATCGAGGAGAAGGGCTACGGCCTCGGTGCGGTGATGAACTGCTTCCGTCTGGCACTCGTCGGCGCGGCTAAGGGTCCCCACCTCTTTGATATCACCGCACTACTCGGCCGTGGAGAGACCCTCCAGCGTCTGCAGCGTGCTATCGAAGTCCTGGGCTAAGCGGGTCGTACCCACTGCATGAATCCTCTATATAGCTTCGCTGGCATAGCAGCCTCGGCGCTGCTGCATCTGGTGGCCCCCTTCCATCGGAAGGCTCGTCTCATCATCGAGGGGCGTCGGGAGACTCCTCAGCGTCTCAAGGGTCTCACGGCAGATCGTCCCGTAGTGTGGTTCCACGCCTCATCGCTGGGAGAGTTCGAGCAAGGCCGTCCGCTCATGGAGGCATGGCGCAAGGCGCACCCCGAGTATCAGATCCTGATCTCCTTCTTCAGCCCCTCGGGCTATGAGGTGCGTCGGGACTATGCTGGGGCAGATGTCGTGGTCTACTTGCCTTCGGATCGCTCCTCGTCGGTACGCCGCTTCCTTGATCTGGCGCACCCTGCGGTAGCGATCTTCATCAAGTACGACTTCTGGCCTACGATGCTCAGCGAGCTGGCTGCACGCTCTATCCCTACCTACCTCGTCTCGGCGATCTTCCGCCCCGACCAGCTCTTCTTCCGTAGCTACGGAGGCTGGTACCTGCGTCTGCTGCACCTCTTCCGCCGTCTCTACGTGCAGGACGAGGCTTCGCGCACGCTTCTTCTGGAGCACGGTATCAAGTCGGTCAAGGTCACAGGGGATACGCGCTTCGACCGTGTCGAGGAGATCGCCCGTGCAGCGAAGGATATTCCTGCGGTAGCGGAGCTCTCTCGTGGCCGTCGCCTCTTGGTCGTCGGTAGCTCGTGGCCCGAGGACGAAGCTATCCTCTTGCCTTACTTCAATGAGGAAGCTCCCGAGGACTTTGCCTTGGTCTTGGCACCGCATGAGATCCACGAGGAGCACCTGAGAGCTATCGAGTCGGAGCTCAAGCGCCCGTCCATTCGCCTCTCCGAGTATGACGAAGCAAAGGGGCTACCTGAGGGCACAGCCTGCATTATTATCGACTGCTTCGGCCTGCTCTCCTCCGTCTACCGCTACGGCACGTGGGCTTATGTAGGCGGTGGCTTCGGCAAGAGCGTGCACAATACGCTCGAGGCTGCAGTATATGGTATCCCTGTCTTCTTCGGCCCAGAGATCCACAAGCACCGTGAGGTGCGCGAGCTGGTGCGCCGCTCTTCAGGCTTCATCTTGCACGATCGGGCGGAGCTCTCGCAGCTCCTCCAGCGCTTCTCCTCGGAGGAAGAGTGCAAGGCCCTTGAGGCACGTACCCGTGCTTACTTCAGAGAGGAGTGCGGTGCTACGGCAGCCATCCTTGGTGATATCCTCCCCAGCGAATAAGTCCTATACATATATATAAGTAGCGCCCCCGAAGGTCATCCTTCGGGGGCGCTGCTTTTGGGGTGGATGCAACCAGTAGAGACTGTTGCCGCGAGTCCAGTCCTCTATTTAGAGTGCTAAGGCATCGCACGCCCAGCTCCCCGATATGCCTCTCCGAAGTGATCGGGCAAGCCCTTCGCCTTATCGCGAGTATTCCTCTCATTCAGCGGAGGGAAAAGTGTCCTTCTCGTGAAGAAAAAAGCACCTTCCCGTAGTAGTATTCTTCTATCTATGCACGTAGTCTTAAAGACCAGGTACGTAAATCCAAACATCCACGTACGCAGATATTAGAGCCACGTACGTAGCCCAAACTTATCTGCCACTCGTCCACAACTTTTATCCCTACGCGGAGCAACAGTCTCCAGTAGTGGTCGCGGCTCTGACCACTATAGGTTACTTTTCCGTCCTCGTATTGCTCTGTGCTATAGTCCTTCGGAAGCGCCCCTTTGAGGAGGCGGAGAATGGCCCTGCAGGAGGGATAAATGCGGCATAAAATGCAAGGGTATTGGCGCTTTCCTTTACCTCTGAGTAGAGTGCTTAGGTGGGAGTCTATGCCACAGAATAGTGGGGAAATGTGGCAATATGTAGGGATTGGAGTGGGGTAGAGCACCTAAATATGGTGTGAGTGCCACCCTTTTGTCACGGCTCTGAAAGACAATTATTTTAGAAAATATCAGCGCGATGGAATTTCGGTATTTTCGGCAACGCACACAGCGCAAATTTTATTTAGTCTGAGTCTTGGTGTGTATAAAGGAAATCCATACATTTGACAACGATAGAGCACGCCAATCAAAGGTGTAGCGACGCGAGCCCAATGTGCCATGGAGTGGTCCCGCAGTATGAGCTACCCTTGACCTCTACTCTGTCACCGGACACCATCACGACTAAATGATACTATATGAAGAGATAGCTACACGATACCACGGGAGGAGTGCATCCCTCAGCTGATCCGAGCACCCAGCTCTGTGCCCTGCCTTCGCCCACATCGCCATGCATACACGCCAATCACTTACACAAACAAACTACACACTGCTTATGAACAATCAAAGAGTACTTCGATTGGGCATGGGTTGGATCCGATTAGGACTATTGATGATAGGCCTGGTCATTGGCTTAGGGGGCGACCTCTTAGCCCAGGGTACAGCTCAGACCATCCGAGGCAAGGTCCTCGACGAAAGCGGAGATCCCCTACCTATGGCCTCCGTCTTAGTCGTTGGGACGAAGGTGGGTGTCACGACCAACACCAAGGGTGACTTCACCATCAAGCTCCCTGCTGGCAAGAACCAGCTCCTCATTCGCTTCGTGAGCTACAAGAGCCAGACCGTCACGGCTAAGGACGGCATGGTCATCAAGCTCCAGCCCGAAGCCACCACCCTCGACAATATCGTCGTCACGGGTATGGTCGCCACCGACAAGCGCCTCTTCACGGGTGCGAGCGACAAGCTCAAGGCCGACAAGGTGAAGATGGCTGGTATGGCTGACATCAGCCGCGGTCTCGAAGGGAAGTCCGCAGGGGTCTCCGTGCAGAACCTCTCGGGGACCTTCGGTACAGCACCTAAGATCCGCGTGCGTGGGGCGACCTCGATCATGGGTTCGTCCAAGCCCCTCTGGGTCGTCGACGGGGTCATCCAGGAGGATGTCGTAGACGTCGGCGCTGATGACCTCAGCTCGGGGGACGCTACGACACTCCTCAGCTCGGCTATCGCAGGCCTCAATGCCGACGATATCGAGAGCTTCCAGATCCTCAAGGACGGCTCGGCAACGTCCATCTACGGGGCAAAGGCTATGGCAGGGGTCATCGTCATCACGACGAAGAAGGGTCGCTCGGGTAGCAGCTCCTTCTCCTATACGGGGGAGTTCACCTCACGCTTTGTGCCCAGCTACCGCGACTACAATATCATGAACTCGCAGGACCAGATGGAGGTCTACAACGAGATGGAGCGTAAGGGCTGGCTGAACTTCGCCCGCGTCTACAACTACAGCTCCTCGGGTATCTACGGGAAGATGTACCACCTGACCCACGACTACGACCCCACGACGGGGGTCTTCGGACTGGAGAACACGCCCGAGGCTCGTGCTAACTACCTCCGCGATGCAGAGATGCGCAATACCAACTGGTTCGGCGAACTCTTCTCTCCCTCCCTCATTCAGAATCACTCACTGAGCTTCTCAGGGGGGACGAAGAATCTCCAGACCTATGTATCCGTCTCGGCTATGCTCGACCCAGGATGGATGCGTGCCAGCAACGTACGCCGCTACACGGGGAACCTCAACGCTACCTATACCTTCTCACCCAAGCTCTCGGTATCTGCCCTGATCAACCTCTCCTCACGCATGCAGCGTGCTCCAGGTACGGTCACTCAGGATGCTAACGCCACTACTGGTGAGGTGTCACGTGGCTTCGACATCAACCCCTTCTCCTACGCGCTCAATACGAGCCGCACGCTCGATCCCAATGAGTTCTACACCCGTGACTACGCTCCCTTCAATATCAAGCACGAGCTCGACAACAACTATATCGACCTCGGTGTGAAGGATGTCAAGCTCCAGCTCGAGCTGAAGTGGAAGCCCATCAAGGGGCTGACTCTCGCTCTGCTCGGTGCCTACAAGGACTCGGGTACGACGATGGAGAGCATCGTCACGGAGTATGCCAACCGCGCACTCGCTTTCCGCGCTATGCAGGACGCTACCGTACGCAATGGCAACCAGTACCTCTGGAAGGATCAGGACAAGCCCAACTCGCTGCCTGAGACCATCCTCCCTGCAGGGGGCTTCTACAATACGCAGACGCGCACCATGGAGAGCTATGACTTCCGTGCCTCTGCTACGTACAATACGACGCTCAACAACGACCACATCATCAATACCTACCTCGGCTCCGAAGTCAACTCCCAGGACCGCGTCTCGCGCTGGATGGACGGCTGGGGTATGCAGTACGATAGTGGTCTGACGCCCTTCTGGGACTACCGCGCCTTCAAGCGCCTCACGGAGAAGAACTGGGATTACTACGGCCTGTCGAAGAGCTTCGGCCGCTCGGTCGCCTTCTTCGCCAACGCCACCTACTCCTACAAGGGCCGCTATACGATCACGGGTACGACCCGCTACGAAGGGACGAATAGACTCGGTCGCACGCGCAAGGCTCGCTGGCTCCCCACCTGGAATATCTCGGGTGCATGGAATGCTCATAGCGAAGACTTCTTCGAGAAGCAGCACCTCCTCTCGCACCTGACGCTCAAGGGTTCGTACTCCCTCGTAGGGGTTGCCCCCAGCTGGGTCACCAACTCCCGCGCCATCATCTATAGCCGTGCGGCTTGGAGACCCTCGGCAGGACAGTCGGAGAACCGTAACTACATCGGTAGCTTCGAGAACGAAGACCTCACCTATGAGAAGAAGCATGAGCTGAACTTCGGTGTCGATATGGGTCTGCTGAAGAACCGCCTGAACATCGCTGCTGACATCTACTGGCGTAACAACTTCGACCTCATCGGTGCAGCCTATACCATCGGGGGGACTCGCTGGGGCAACGTCGCTTCGATGAAGAGCCACGGCTTTGAGCTCTCCGTCTCGACGAAGAATATCCAGTCGAAGGACTTTAGCTGGACGACGGACTTCATCTTCGGCTCGACCTTCAATAAGGTCACTGAGCTTGATACGAAGCGCAACATGTTCAACTTCCTCACCGGTAACGGCTTCGCTCGTCAGGGCTATCCCGTACGTTCGCTCTTCTCGATCCCCTTCACAGGGCTCGATGATGAGGGCTTCCCCACCTTCATGGTCAATGGGAAGCAGGTCACGCGTCGCAACTATCGTGATATCAACTTCCAGCAGGTCGATGATCTGGACTTCCTCAAGTACGAGGGTTCGTCAGAGCCTACCTATAATGGTAGCTTCGGGAATATCTTCACGTTCAAGAACTTCAAGCTGAACGTCTTCATCACCTACTCGGGTGGTAACAAGCTCCGCCTGGATCCCTCCTTCTATGCTTCCTATTCCGACCTCTGGGCTACGCCTAAGGAATACCGCAATCGCTGGACGACCCTCGGAGATGAGCGTAAGACGGATATCCCTGTCATCGCCTCGGTGCGCGACCACTACAGCTACTCCAACCTCGGTACGGGCTATGCAGCCTACAACTACTCTACGGCTCGTGTCGCAGATGGTAGCTTCGTCCGCCTCAAGGAGGTCTCACTGACCTATACGCTGCCTACGCCTCTCATCAAGCGCCTGGGCTTCCTCAAGAGTGCTTCCTTCAAGGTGCAGGCCACGAACCTCGCTCTGCTGTACGCCGACAAGAAGCTCTATGGCCAAGACCCTGAGTTCTTCCGCTCGGGTGGGGTAGCTACCCCGCTGCCTAAGCAGGTCACGGCTACGGTGCACATTGGCTTCTAATCACGCAATAGGATCATGTACACTATGAAACGACTATATAGAATGGCTGGCCTCTGCCTCCTGGCAGGCGCCCTCGGTAGCTGCAATCGCTACCTGGATACCATGCCCGATACCCGTACAGAGCTCAACCGCGCTGACAAGATCGAGCGCCTCCTCGTCTCGGCTTATCCGACGCTCCTACCTATGGGCTTCACGGAGAACCGTACCGACAACGTCGAGGACAACGGCCGCCTCTTCGAGGATAATCATATTGGCAATCACGAAGCCTTCTTCTGGGAGCCCTCCAGTGGGACGGCTTGGGATGATGAGACGAACTTCTGGAGTACCTGCTATAGCATGGTCGGTACTGCCAACCAAGCACTGAAGTCCATCGAAGAGCTCGGCAACCCCAAGGAGCTGGAGTCCGCCCGCGGTGAAGCGCTCCTCTGCCGTGCCTATACCAACTTCATTTGGGTCAATGTCTTCGGTCAGGCCTACAACGGTCGCACCAGTGACAAGGATCTTGGTATCCCTTACTTCACGAAGCCCGAGACGAAGCTCGAGCGTGCCGTACCCCGCCTCTCTGTGGCGAAGGTCTACGAGCTCATCGCTAAGGATATTGAGGAGGGTATTCCCTTGATCAATGACGACCGCTACAGCAAGCCTATCTTCCACTTCACGACGCGAGCTGCGAAGGCCTTCGCTACGCAGTTCTACCTCTACTATGAGAAGTGGGACAAGGCCAAGCAGTATGCTGACGAAGTGCTCGGTACAGGTGCCGTCTCCAATCTGCGTGACATGTCGAAGTACGACAAGCTGACCAACGCCGATGAGATCTGCCATGCCTATATCCGCGATGACGAGCCTGCTAACCTCATGCTCATCGTCACCCGCTCACTCTGGGTCCGTGCGCTGACGTCCTACCGCTACGCTCACAACGGGCACGTAGCTTCGACGCAGACCTATCGTAGCCCAGGCCCATGGGGACGCTACTTCCCCGTCTACGACCGCCTCTTTGGCTCGAACAACGGCGCACTCTACTATCCCAAGTATCGTGAGCTCTTCGAGATCACCGACGTCGTAGCCCGCACGGGGCAGCCCCACGTCGTGGCATTCCCCTTCACGGTGGACCGCGTCCTCTTGTGGAGAGCTGAGGCCCGCGTGATGCTCTCCGACTTTGACGGTGCTGCCAGCGACCTCTCCGCTTGGTACGTCTCTAAGAAGGGGCAGGCCGCTACGGCTCAGCAGATCTCCGACTACTACAACGTCGTCATCAATGCCACCGACCCCGACGATGTACGCGAGGCGATGATCCGCAAGCAAGAGACGGTCTCCAAGCCCCTGCATCCTAAGTTTGACATCGCTGCAGGTATGCAGACGAATATGATGCACGCCGTCCTCCATGCCCGCCGTATCCTCAGCATGCACGACGGTACGCGCTGGGATGATATCAAGCGCTACGGCATCGAGATCACCCACAAGCTCTACACGGGCGAGACGATGACGCTCAAGACCGACGACCATCGCCGTGCCCTCCAGATCCCTGCCAGCATCCGCTCGGTAGGCGTAGAGCCCAACCCTGGGTATTAGACACGAACCCCCTTATCAGATCAGACACTATGTATCTACATAAGATCAAGCTCTCCCTCTGTGCAGCCCTCTTCGTGGCTACACTCGGTGGGTGTAAGGATAGCGACCAGCCCGATCCCTCTCGTCATGTCACCAAGGCGCCCGCCAAGGAGATGACGAGCTTCGACCGCTGGCTCAAAGAGAACTATACCGACGCATACAACGTCAGCTATATCTATACCCTGGATGATATCGAGGCCGACCGCTCACGCAACCTCGCGCCTGCCAAGCTCGAGAACAGCATGAAGCTCGCTAAGATCATCCAGCACGCATGGTATGGCGCCTATGACGAAGCTACGGGCCGCCTTGACTTCATGCGCAAGGCTTCGCCCCGTCAGCTCTTCATCGTCGGCTCCGCTTCGTGGAACGGCGACGGCACCATCACTCTCGGTACGGCCGAAGGTGGGCTGAAGGTCACGCTCTATCAGGCGAACTGGCTCAACGTCAACGACCCTCAGTGGCTCAATACGACCTTCTTCCAGGTCATGCACCATGAGTTCAGCCACATCCTGCACCAGAATAAGATCTGGCCTACGACGGAGTACGATGCCATCTCTGAGGGCTATGCTCCCACCTCGTGGTTCAACCGCCGTAGTCTTAGCGACTACGCGCCTCTAGGCTTCATCACGGCTTACGCCAGCAGTCAGCCCCGCGAGGATATCGCTGAGATGACGGCTTGCTACATCACTTACCCCAAGAGTCAGTGGGATGCTGTGATGAATGCCGCTGGTGACGAAGGCCGTGCGAAGCTCAATAAGAAGATGGAGATCATCAAGAAGTACATGAAGGGTACGTGGGGTATCGACATGGATCAGCTCCGTGCTATCGCCCAGCGCCGTCTTGAGGAGGTGGTCCGTCTGCCTCTCATTGAGAGCTCTTGGCAGGAGCTCCTCGGCTCTTCCCTTCGCGGGATGCCACAGGCTGCCCGCATGCTCGCTGGCTACGAAGCTGCTCGTGACGCTGTCGTCGAGGAGCTGATGCGCCATCCGAAGTTCCTCGAGCTACAGGAGGGTAAGCATGCTGACCACGCTAAGTGCCAGGTCATCACCCAGTACTTCCACTAATGTCAGACCCCCTAATTCATAGACTACGATGAATAAGAATATAGCGATAGGGCGGGCTGTCCTTCATGGTGCCCGTCTTGGTCTCCTCGCAGCAGCAGGCCTTGTCCTCGGGGTACTTCCCTCATGCCGTCAGGAGCCTGATGCGATCTTCGACAAGTCTTCTTCGGAGCGTGTCGATGCCCTCACGACGGAGCTACAGCAGATTCTCACAGCCTCCTCCACGGGCTGGGTGCTGGAGTATTATCCTCACAGCCAGCTCCTCTACGGGGGCTATCCTGTGACGATGACCTTCGGCGCTAAGAACGAAGTGCTCATGGCTTCGGATGCTCCTGTGAAGGGGCACTCTACGGCAGAGGTCAAGAGCAACTACCATCTGAAGTCCGACAAGATGGTCTCGCTGAGCTTCGACACGTATAGCTCACCTCTGCACCTCTTCTCTGACCCGGATAAGTCCTACGGGGCTGGCGAAGGGAAGAGCTTCGAGGGCGACTATGAGTTCACCTTTGTTCGCTCGGTCTCGCCCGATACGCTCTATCTGAAGGGCCGTAAGACGGGTGTCGTCATGCGCATGTTCCGCCCGCAGGTAGCTGCTAAGGAATATCTCGCGAAGGTCCTCGACCTGAAGTCTCGTGCCTATACCTCGGAGAGCATGTACCAGCAGCACCTCTATGGGCTGACGGGTAAGCTCGGAGGCAAGGCCGTCGTCGCCTACCTCAATAATGAGGGGTACAACATCCTCACCATCGAGGATGCTGAGACGGGCAAGAAGACGGAGGTCCCCTACGTCTACACGCCTGATGGCCTGCAGTTCCACAAGGAGTACAACGGAGTCTCCACGCTGCTGTGGAAGGATGCAGATAAGAGCTACAACACCCCTGCGGGTGAGAAGCTCACGGCACGTACCGACCCCGACTACGCTGGCTTCGCTCACTATCTCGGTGAGTATGACCTGATGTGCACGGGCTGGACGGCGCCTCGCACCGTCACCTTCTCGCAGGCTGCACGCAACCTCTATCGTATCACGGGTATGGCGCCCAACCTCACGATCTACGCTACCTACGACGCTGCTAAGGATCGCTTTGAGATCAAGACGCAGAAGCTCGAGAATACAGGCGGTGCCTTCCTCGCTGTGTGGGCTGCTCCTAATGGTACCAACCTCTCGTGGGGCACAGGCTTCGGTATGTATAGCAAGCTCGATGAGACCTATACTACGGGCAAGCGCTATAAGCTGGTCGATAATGGTGTCTGGGGTACATTCACAGCAGGCTCCTATATCCTTTGGAAGCCCGGTGGTGGCGAATACAAGTCCTTCGGTGACTCTCGCTTCACTTCGCCCGTATTCACTAAGAAATAAGTAAGAGATATGAAGATCATACATCGCTCGCTCGGGGCGCTCCTCTTGGCTTCGCTTACGCTCCTCGTAGGCGTCAGCTCCTGCCGCAAGGACGACCCTGCTACGAAGACCGAGCATACACTACGTGTCCTCTCCTCTGAGCACAACTTCACGGCTACTGGTGGGACGGGGACGATCACGCTTGCCGAAGGGGGCTTTACTGCGAAGTCGGAGGCCAGCTGGATCACCCTTGGCGCTACTGAGGGTACGAAGGTTACCTTTACTGTAGCACCCTTCACTGAGCCCACGACTCGCACGGGCCTCATCATCCTCACACGAGGCGACGAGACTCAGCAGGTAGCCATCTCCCAGCTCGGTGCCTACAGCTACGTCTCCGATCTGGAGTCGGCCTACACCATCGAGCGTAAGGGGGGCACCATCGAGCTCACACTCGTCGGGGACATCCGTCCCAGTGAGGTCAAGATCGAGGGCCTGCCTGAATGGGCGTCCTTCAAGGTCGAGGGTAAGAAGCTCCTCCTCACAGTCGAGAGCACAAACGTCTTCCAGCGCGAGGCTAACCTCACGCTGAAGCTGAGTGACCTCTACAGTAAGAGCTTCCGCCTGATACAGTCTTATGGTCCGCTCGGCTACGATGCGGTGCTCGGCAACTATACGCTGACCTATATCTCCACCTATAAGGGTGAGACGAAGACAGCGGATGTCAAGCTCATTGCAGACCAAGCTAAGAAGGCCTTCATCCTGCAGGGGCTGGCTGCTGATATCCCAGTAGCCTTCGAAGAGAAGACGAATACGCTGACCATCAAGCCCCAGGAGCTCACGAAGCCTCAGGGTGTGACGGCATCGCTCATCCTCGCTTCGTATGCTGGCTGGTTCCCAGGTGCTGATGGCAAGGCTACGGGCGACCTGACGTGGGGAGCTGACTACACCTACTCCGCTACGTGGGATGCCGTCTCTATTGAGCACCCCGCCTTCCCCTTCACGCCTTCGGAGGCTGCGAAGAAAAGAGGGCATCACGGCCTGCACTTCTTCCTCTTCGAGGGTGGTAACTACAAGAGTGCCTACTCGGGGACTACGGGGATCCACACGATCCTTGAGTTCTCGCTGACGAAGAAATAGCACACACTCAATCTTGCTCTTTCCCCTGGCGGGCCGATCCACTGTCTGTGGGTCGGCCCGCCTTTCTTTTTGTGCTGTGAGTGAGGGTAGTACATTGGGTAAGGAGTGCTGGGTGTGGCTTATCGATCGCCAAAGCTCTATAGGAGGGTGATATCAACCTATATAACTTTGTGACGTGACCTCTATTGGGTTGTTGGTCCGCGTATGGATAAAAGTTGCGGACGAGTGGTAGATGAGTTTGGACTACGTACGTGGCTCTAATATCTACGTACGTGGATATTTGGACTGACGTGCCTGGTCTTTAAGACTACGTACATAGACAGAGGAAAACCACTACGAGAAGGTGCTTTTTTCTTCACGAGAACACTGCTTTTCCTCCGCTGGATAAGAAGAATACGCGCGATAAGGCGAAGGGCTTGTGTATCACTTCGGAGAGGCATATCGGGGAGCTGGGCGTGCGATGCCTTAGCAGAATAAATAGAGGGTAGGACTCTCGGAAGTAGTCTCAGAAGGGCGGATGCAAGGCGCTCTGAAGTGGGGAGCGAAGGGCTTACCTCTACTTTTTGTACCTTTGTGTAGATCTGTACCTTAAGTGGTATAGACGGAAATCGTATTATTTATCTTTTAGCCTAAGAAGACTAAGAATAGCGTATGGGAAGAGTCCTCATTATCGGTGCCGGCGGTGTCGGTACGGTAGTGGCCAAGAAGGTGGCACAGAATAGCGACGTATTCACTGAGATTATGCTCGCCAGCCGCACGAAGAGTAAGTGCGATAAGATTGCCTCCGAGATTACCAATGTCAAGATCCAGACGGCAGCCGTCGACGCTGATAACGTCCCCGAGCTCGTCGCTCTGATGAAGTCCTTCAAGCCAGAGTTGGTCATCAATGTCGCTCTGCCCTATCAGGATCTCCATATCATGGATGCTTGCCTCGAGGCCGGCGTCAACTACCTCGACACGGCGAACTATGAGCCGCTCGACGAGGCTAAGTTCGAGTACAGCTGGCAGTGGGCCTACAAGCAGCGCTTCGAAGAGGCTGGGCTGACGGCTATCCTGGGCTGTGGCTTCGACCCAGGGGTGACCGGGGTCTTCACCGCCTATGCTGCCAAGCACCACTTCGATGAGATCCACTACCTCGATATCGTAGACTGCAACGGTGGGGACCACCACAAGGCCTTCGCCACGAACTTCAATCCCGAGATCAACATCCGCGAGATCACCCAGAAGGGTAAGTACTACGAGGATGGGCAGTGGCGCGAGACCGAGCCTCAGGAGATCCACAAGCCCCTAACCTATCCCAATATCGGGGTGCGTGAGTCTTACCTCCTCTACCACGAGGAGCTGGAGTCGCTCGTGAAGAACTATCCCACGATCCGCCGTGCACGCTTCTGGATGACCTTCGGGCAGGAGTATCTGACCCACCTGCGCGTCATGCAGAATATCGGTATCACACGTATCGACCCCGTCCTCTACAACGGCGTCGAGATCGTCCCCATCCAGTTCCTCAAGGCTATCCTGCCTAACCCCGGTGAGCTCGGTGAGAACTACACGGGTGAGACGTCCATCGGCTGCCGTATACGCGGTATCAAGGACGGCAAGGAGAAGACCTACTACGTGTGGAACAACTGCAGCCACCAGGCTGCCTATCAGGAGACCGGTGCTCAGGGCGTGAGCTACACCACGGGTGTACCCGCCACGATCGGTGCGATGATGTTCTTCAAGGGCCTCTGGCGTCGCCCAGGCGTGTACAACGTCGAGGAGTTCGATCCAGATCCCTTCATGGAGCAGCTCATGAAGCAGGGCCTGCCTTGGCATGAGCAGTTCGACCTCGATCTCGAGCTCTGATAAGACTCGAGATGCGGCGTAGCGGAGCCGCCTGAGTGCCCTCTCTTAGAGGCTCAGCCTTGGGGCACTCAGGCGCCTTCCCCGCGCGCCACCCTTACCCCCTCACTCTCTTTACCCCCAAAAACCACACCCACTACCTCTAATCATGAACATCCTGCTGATTGTAGATCCCCAGAACGACTTCATCACTGGCTCCCTCGCCATCGAAGGCGCGATCCCAGCGATGGATTACCTCACCGCTTACGTCAAGGAGCACCACGCCGAGTACGATGCTATCGTCGTCACCATGGACCAGCATCCTGCCGACCACTGTAGCTTCGATGTCTCTGGTGGCCCATGGCCTATCCACTGCGTCCGCTACACGACGGGGGCGGCTCTCTATCCCCCTCTGGCTGATGCGATCATGGAGCGCAAGCGTCAGGGGCAAAATGTCCTCTTCATCCCCAAGGCAATGACTCGCCACAAGGATGCTTATAGTGCCTTCCACGACGCAGTGCCCGACCTCCTTATGAACGCCCGCCGCATCGACGTCGCAGGCCTCGCAGGGGACTACTGCGTCAAGAATACTATCGAAGATCTCAGACGCCTCCTCTCCGCCCCTCAGATCCACCCGATCGATGAGGCCATCGCCTGGATCGGTGAGCCCCAGCCCCTGGTGTAGCTCCCCCAGCGACCTCCCACCTCTAATTCCCCCACACACCTATGAAACGACTCATTGCCACTCTGAGCCTCCTCGCTATGCTCACTGCTTGCCAGACCAGCTCGACTAAGGAGAACCCCCTCCTCACCGAGAGCACGCTTGACTACCAAGCTCCCGACTTCAGTAAGATCCGCCCTGCGCACTTCATCCCCGCTATCGAGGAGGGGATCCGTATCCAGCTCGCCGAGATCGACAGCATCACGAGCAATACGGCTGCTCCGACCTTCGAGAACACCGTGCTGGCGTATGAGAAGTCCGGTCGCGTCCTCGCACGTGCTACCTCTATCCTCTCAGGCCTCGTAGGTGCTGACGGCACCGAGGAGCTGCAGAAGATCGATGAAGAGACGACGCCCATGCTCTCTGCCCACCACGATGCGCTCCTCCTGAATGAGAAGCTCTTCGCTCGAGTCAAGGCCGTCTACGACCAGCGCTCCAGCCTCCAGGGTGAAGACCTACGCCTCACGGAGGTGCTCTATGATCAGTTCGTCCATGAGGGCGCTCTCCTCTCAGCTGCCGACAAGGAAGCTCTGAAGAAGATCAATAGCGAGATCGCTGTGCTGCAGACGAAGTTCACGAATCAGGTGAACGCTGGCACGAAGGAAGCTGCCGTCCTCGTCGATAAGGTCGAGGAGCTCGATGGCCTCTCCGAAGAAGCGATCACCCGTGCTGCTGAGGCCGCTACCGCTGCAGGCCACAAGGGTAAGTACCTGCTGGAGCAGACGAATACGTCACGCCCAGGCTACCTCGTCGACCTCAACAATCGTGATGTCCGTCGCCGCGTCCTCGAGGCTTCGCTCTCACGCTGCTCAAGCGGTGATAGCACGAATACGCACCCCACGATCACCCGCATCGCTGCCCTGCGTGCCGAGAAGGCCAAGCTCCTCGGGCTGCCCAACTTCGCCTCTTGGGCACTGAGCGACCAGATGGCTGGTCGTCCCGAGGCCGTAGAGCGCCTCATCAGTCAGCTGGCTCCTGCCTGCCGTGCTAAGGTCGCTGACGATGTCGCCGAACTCGAAGCCTTCGCTCAGCAGACGGAGGGTAAGGACTTCAGGCTCGCTGCTTGGGACCTCGACTACTATGCCGAGCGCCTGAAGAAGGCTAAGTACGACCTCAACGAAGCCGACCTCAAGCCCTATCTCGTGCTGGATAGCGTGCTGAAGAATGGGGTCTTCTTCGCTGCCAACCAGCTCTACGGTCTGACCTTCAAGCCCCGTCCTGATATCCCTGTCTATGCCGATGGTGTACAGGTCTACGAGGTCTTTGACCAGGATAATACCCCTATGGCCCTCTTCTATACGGACTACTTCCGTCGCCCAACGAAGACGGGTGGAGCATGGATGTCGAACTTCGTCCAGCAGAGCACGCTCTTCGGTACGAAGCCTGTCATCTACAATGTCTGCAACTTCGAGGCTCCTGCTAAGGGTGCTCCCGCCTTCCTCACCTCGTCGGATGTAGAGACGCTCTTCCATGAGTTCGGCCACGCTCTGCACGGCCTCTTCGCTTCGCAGAAGTACGAGACGCTCTCGGGTACGAATACGCCCCGTGATTTCGTGGAAATGCCCTCGCAGTTCAACGAGCACTGGATGACGGACCCTGTCGTCCTGCGCCACTACGCCCGCCACTACAAGACGGGTGAGCCTATGCCTCAGGCGCTCATCGACAAGATGAAGGCTGCTGCTACCTACGGACAGTCATACGCATTGGCTGAGAACCTCGCTGCCGTGACGATCGATATGGCTTGGGGTATGCTCCCCGCTGGTCAGACGGTGAGCGATGTAGATGCCTTCGAGCGTGAAGCGCTCGCTCGTGCTGGTCTTGACTTCGCTCTCGTACCTCCCCGCTACCGCTCGGCTTACTACCTGCACGTCTTCGCTGGTGGCTATGCTTCGGGCTACTACTCTTACCTCTGGACGGAGGTCCTCGACCACAATATCTACGAGTGGTTCGCCGCACACGGCGGGCTGACGCGTGAGAATGGTCAGCGCTTCCGTGAGATGGTCCTCTCACGCGGGAATACCGCCCCTGTCGGCACGTTCTTCACGAACTTCACCGGCCTCACGGAGCCCGATATGTCGAGCCTTCTGCGCTTCCGCGGCCTCACGAAGTAGGCTAAGGGTGCTTCGTCACCTCCCCACATAATAGGTGCCCCCCATCCCTCGGACTATGATCCGTCGGGTGGGGGGCGCTACTTTATTATAGATAGCACTCCATAGGCTGGAGCGGAATACGTATCTTTGTCCTACCAGTAATAGATCCAGCACAGACCTCGAAGAATGACAGAGCACTACGTCGTCTCCGCACGCAAATACCGTCCCGATACCTTCCGTAGTATCGTCGGGCAGGAGGCTATGGCCTCCACACTACGCACCGCTGTTCGCTCGGGCAAACTCTCCCATGCGTACCTCTTCTGTGGCCCTCGTGGGGTAGGGAAGACGACGGCGGCACGCGTCTTAGCGCGGACGATCAACTGTGAGAACCTCTCCGCTGAAGGCGAGGCTTGCGGGCAGTGCGAGAGCTGTAAGGCCTTCGAGGAGCAGCGCTCCTTCAATATCTTCGAGCTGGACGCTGCGTCGAATAACTCCGTAGAGGATATCCGCCAGCTCACCGAGCAGGTGCAGATGCCTCCCGCTCTCGGTCGCTACAAGGTCTATATCATCGACGAGGTGCATATGCTCTCGGCGGCGGCTTTCAATGCCTTCCTCAAGACCCTCGAAGAACCCCCCTCGTACGCTATCTTCATCTTAGCGACGACAGAGAAGCACAAGATCCTCCCCACCATCCTCTCGCGCTGTCAGATCTATGACTTCAAGCGAATCACCGTGCAGGATATCACCCGCCATCTGCGCTACGTCGCCGATAGCGAGGGTATCGATGCCGAGGAGACGGCGCTCGGGCTCATCGCCGAGAAGGCCGATGGGGGGATGCGCGATGCGCTGTCGATGTTTGACCGTATCGCCAGCTTTGCCGGTGGGCATATCACTTACCAGCATGCGCTGGAGAGCCTGAATGTCCTTGACTATACCTACTTCATCCGCATCTTCGAGCTCTTCCTGAGCGGGGATCATCGTAGTGTCCTGCTCCTCCTGGATGAGCTGATGGGTAAGGGCTTCGAGGGGCAGACGATCCTCACGGGGCTCTCTGCCTTCGTGCGTGACCTCCTGGTAGCCCAGCATCCCGAGACGCTCCAGCTCTTGGAGAAGCCGGATGCCGTAGCCGCCTCCTATGCGACCATTGCCCAGCAGTGCACGCCTGCCAGCCTCTTTGCTGCGCTCAAGACTCTGGTGCAGGCTGACCAGCAATATCGCGGGGCAACGAATAAGCGCCTCTTAGTCGAGCTGAGCTTCCTCAGCATGGTCCCTCTCTTCAAGCGGGACTCCGACCTCAATCTCCCTGCTGCGCCAGCACCCGCTGCACCTCCGACGGCTACACCACAGGCAGCTCCTCAGACGCCACCCGTAGCTACACCCCCAGCTTCTCCTGCGCCCAAAGCGCAGACAGCTCCCGTAGCAACTCCCGCGCCGCAGGCAGCTTCCAAGCCAGCCCCTTCGACGGTGACGCCTCCTCCCGCGGCAGCTGAACCGACACCTGCACCTGCACCAGCGGCATCTGCTACACCTCCCCCTCCAGCTCCCCCCTCCTCCGCTCCTAAGCGTCTCTTCGGAGCGCGCCGTCGTGTAGACGCTCCCAGCGAAGCCTCTTCTACGGCTCCAGCTGAGGCCCCTGCCCCTGTCGAGGATAAGGACTTCACGGAGGATGACCTCCAGCGAGCTTGGGTGCGCTTCGTCGAGCAGGAGCTGACGCCCTCACAGATCCTCTACCGCAATATCCTGCGCCCCGAGCTACCGAAGCTCTTAGACGGTGTGCAGGCAGAGATCTCCCTCCCACCAGGTGAGGCTATCCATACCACGGTGATGGAGGTCTATCCTCAGCTCGTGGAGTTCCTCCGCACGACGCTGCAGAATCGTAAGTTCAACCTCATCCTGCGCGAGAAGACTGTAGAGGAGCAGGCGAAGATCGTTCTCACCCAAGAGGATCGCTTCAACCAGCTCGCGGAGATCAACCCCGAGGTGCGCAAGCTCAAGGAAGCTCTTGGCCTGCGCTTCTCCTAATCCCAGACCACATACATATACAATACGCATATCGCTATGAAGATCAAGAAGCACATCACCGCTCTTGCTACGGCAGCAGCCCTCTCAGCTACCCTGCCTGCTGTGGCTCAGCAGTCGCAGCACATGGCGCCCGAGACGATGCTTTCGCTCGCTCGTGTCGGTGCCTCCGCCCTCTCTCCCGACGGCAAGACGGTCGTCTACAGCGTGGGCTTCCCCAGCATCAAGGACAATAAGATCCGCACCGAGCTCTTCACCATCTCCTCCGATGGCAGTGCACGCCACCAGATCACTCAGGGGGTCGCTGGCGTGCATGGCGCTCGCTGGATCCAGCAGGGCCGTCGTATCAGCTACATCTCCTCGGAGAGTGGCGCTCCTCAGGTCTGGACGATGGCTCCCGATGGTACGGACCGCCGTCAGGTGACCAATATCGAGGGCGGGCTCTCGGACTACCTCTTCTCACCCGATGAGAAGCAGCTGGCCTATATCAAGGAGATTTCCTTCGGGAAGAGCACTAAGGAGATTTACCCCGACCTGCCTAAGGCTACGGGTCGTATCGTCACCGATCTGATGTACAAGCATTGGGACGAATGGGTAGAGACGATCCCTCATATTTTCATCGCTCCCGTAGGTGGCGAAGCGATCACGGGCGGTAAGGATATCCTCGAAGGTGAGCCCTACGAAGCTCCTACGAAGCCCTTCGGCGGAGCAGAGGAACTCTCATGGAGCCCCGACGGTAAGACCTTAGCCTACTCCTCCCGCAAGAAGACGGGTATGGAGTACTCCCTCTCTACCAACACCGATATCTATCTCTATGACCTCGCCTCTGGTCAGACGCGCAATATCACCGAGGGGATGGGTGGCTATGACACGCACCCTCGCTTCTCGCCCGATGGCAAGCGCATCAGCTGGATCAGTATGGAGCGTGACGGCTACGAAGCCGACCTCAAGCGCCTCTTCATCCAGGATCTGAAGACAGGGCAGAAGACCTTCCTCACCGACGGCTTCGAGTATGATGTCGATGAGCTCCAGTGGGCTGCCAATAGCCAGAGCCTCTTCTTCCTCTCGACGAAGCACGCCGAAGCTCAGCTCTGGGAGATCGCGCTCAAGGGGCGTAAGATCCGCCAGATCACCACGGGTATGCACGACTATACCTCGCTGGATGTGCAGGGCGGTAAGATCCTCGCTGGTCGTCAGAGCTACATCGAGCCCACGGACCTCTACCTTGTAGACGTCAAGACGGGTGCAGCGAAGCAGCTCACGGCAGAGAATAAGTCCACGCTTGACGGCCTCGCTCCTATCTCGGTAGAGAAGCGCTGGGTCAAGACGACCGACGGGGGCAATATGCTCGTCTGGGTCGTCCTCCCACCGAACTTCGACAAGACGAAGAAGTACCCTGCGCTGCTCTTCTGCCAGGGTGGCCCACAGAGCCCTGTCAGTCAGTTCTTCTCCTACCGCTGGAATATGCGCCTTATGGCTGAGCAAGGCTATATCGTCATCGCTCCAAATCGCCACGGCGTCCCCAGCTTCGGTAAGGCGTGGAACGAGCAGATCAGCGGTGACTACTCAGGGCAGAATATCCAAGACTACCTCACCGCAGTCGATGAGCTGAAGAAGGAACCTTGGGTCGACAGCGAGCGTCTCGGCTGTGTCGGTGCCAGCTACGGCGGCTACTCCGTCTTCTATCTGGCAGGCGTGCACCAGAAGCGCTTCAAGGCCTTCATCGCCCACGCAGGTATCTTCAACCTCGAGATGCAGTACATGACGACCGAGGAGATGTGGTTCGCCAACTGGGATATGGGCGGTGCTCCCTGGGAGAAGGACAATGCAGTCGCTCAGCGCACCTTCGCCAACTCCCCCCACAAGCTCGTAGGCAACTGGGATACGCCGATACTGGTCATCCACGGCGAGCGCGACTACCGCATCCTCGCAGGACAAGGTATGGCGGCCTTCAACGCAGCTAAGCTCCGAGGCATCCCTGCCGAGCTCCTCATCTACCCCGATGAGAACCACTGGATCCTCCGCCCGCAGAACGCCCTGCTCTGGCAGCGTACCTTCTTCGGCTGGCTTGATAAGTACCTCAAGTAACCTCTATATGTCCGTGCGAAAGAACTGTTAGTCCCCTCTACAGTCCTTTCGCACGGCTTGCTTTCACCCCATCTCTCTCCCGAATAGGAAGCTCTTTTACCCACATAATTGACCCACTAACTCTCTTTCTGGTAATGAAGACCGACATCGAAATCGCCCGCTCGATAGCCCTCGAGCCGATCGAAAAGATAGCTGCCAAGGTGGCTATCCCCACCGACCACCTGGAGCACTACGGCAAGTACCTCGCCAAGGTAGACCTCTCCGAGCTCCAAGCTGGTCATAAGCCTGGCAAGCTCATCCTCGTCACCGCCATCACCGCTACGAAGGCTGGTATCGGCAAGACGACGGTCTCTATCGGCCTCGCTCTCGGTATGAACCGCCTCGGGCATAAGGCGGTCGTCGCACTGCGTGAGCCCTCTCTCGGCCCTTGCTTCGGTATGAAGGGCGGTGCTGCTGGTGGTGGCTACGCTCAGGTGCTTCCTATGGAGAAGATCAACCTGCACTTCACCGGTGACTTCCACGCCATCACCTCGGCGCACAACATGATCACCGCGCTCCTGGATAACTACATCTACCAGAACCGCAATACGGACAAGGGCCTCAGCGAAGTCCTCTGGAAGCGTGTCCTCGACGTCAACGACCGTGCTCTGCGCTCCATCGTCACGGGCCTCGGTGGTCAGGTCAATGGTATCCCAGCCGAATCGGGCTTCGATATCACGCCTGCCTCGGAGATCATGGCGATCCTCTGTCTGTCGACTTCACTGGAAGACCTGCGTCGCCGTATCGAGAATATCCTCCTCGGCTACACGAAGCAGGGGGAGCCCTTCACTGTGCGTGATCTCGGGGTAGCGGGTGCGATCACCGTCCTTCTCCTCGACGCCATCAAGCCCAATCTGGCGCAGACGACCGAGCATACCCCTGCCTTCATCCACGGCGGTCCCTTTGCGAATATCGCTCACGGCTGCATCTCGATCCTTGCCACCCGCATGGCGCTGGTGCACTCCGACTACACGATCACGGAGGCAGGCTTCGGTGCGGATCTTGGTGCCGAGAAGTTCTACAACATCAAGTGCCGCACGGCAGGCCTCCAGCCTGCGCTCACCGTCCTCGTGGCTACCCTCGGCGGGCTGAAGATGCACGGTGGTGTCGATGAGAAGGATCTCAAGACGCAGAATATCGAGGGTGTCCGCCACGGGCTGGCTAACCTCGACCGCCATATCGAGAACCTCAAGAGCTTCGGGCAGACGGTCGTCGTAGCCTTCAATCGCTTCGCTACCGATACGGAGGAGGAGATCGCACTGGTGCGTGAACATTGCCACACCGCTGGTGTGGGCTTCGCTGTCAACACGGCCTTCGGCGAAGGTGGTGCTGGTGCAGAGGAGCTGGCTCGTCTCGTCGTCGAGACCATCGAGCAGAAGCCCTCGCAGCCCCTGCAGTTCACCTATCCCCTCACCGCCTCCATCGAGCAGAAGGCTACGGCTATCGCTCAGCGTATCTACGGCGCACGCTCCATTCACTTCTCGGCGAAGGCACAGCGCCAGCTCGAGCGTATCGAGCGCCACGGCTGGTCGAAGTTCCCCGTCTGTATCGCCAAGACGCAGTACTCCTTCAGCGACGATCCCACGGCCTATGGTAGCGTGCGTGACTTCGACCTCGAGGTGCGCGACGTCGTCATCAATACGGGTGCTGAGATGATCGTCCTCGTCCTCGGCGCGCTGGTGCGTATGCCCGGTCTGCCCCGCGTCCCCCAAGCAGAAAAGATAGACTTCATCGATGGACACATCGAGGGTCTTAGCTAATAATACCTATATAACTCACTCACTACACTCAAATTCATGAACTACGATGTAGCTATCATCGGTGCTGGCCCCGGCGGTACCGACGCTGCAGAGCATGCAGCAGCCCACGGCCTCCGCGTCGTCATCTTCGAGAAGAATAAGCTCGGTGGTGTCTGTCTCAACGAAGGTTGCGTACCTACGAAGGCACTCCTGCACTCTGCCCATCTCCTCTCCGAAGCCCTCGATGGCAAGAAATATGGTCTTACGATCCCCGAAGCAGCCTTCGACCTCGGTAAGGTGATGGCGCGCAAGACGAAGATTCTCAAGAAGCTCGGTGCGGGTATCCGTATCGGTCTGCAGGGCCATGAGGTCGAGATCGTCACCGAAGAGGCTCGTCTTACGGGGCGCGGTGATGAGGGCTTCACCATCGCTGCAGGCGAGGCGACCTATACGGCGCGCCACGTCATCATCGCTACGGGCTCACGTGCCTTCATCCCACCCATCGATGGGCTGAGCGACGTGCCCTTCTGGACAGCTAAGGAAGCGCTCGAGGTCGAGGAGCTCCCACAGAGCCTCGTCGTCCTCGGTGGCGGGGTCATCGGTATGGAGTTCGTGTCCTTCTTCTCTACGCTCGGCGTGGAGGTCACGGTCGTCGAGATGCTGCCTAAGATCCTCGGGCCTATGGACGAAGAGCTCTCTGGGGAGCTGCAGAAGGCCTTTGAGAAGCGCAAGGTGAAGTTCCACCTCTCCACGAAGGTCACTGCCGTGCGTGAGGGTAAGGTCATCGCTGAGCACGAAGGCGAGACGCTGGAGATCCCCTTCGACAAGCTGCTGGTCAGTGTCGGCCGTCGTGCTGTGACCGATGGTCTGGGACTGGAGACGGTCGGTGTCGAGCTTCAGCGTGGGGCTGTCGTCGTCGATGAGCACCTCCAGACCTCGGTGCCTGGTATCTATGCCGTCGGTGATGTCAACGGTACGTCTATGCTCGCTCACACGGCTGCTCGCGAAGGGCAGGTCGCTGTACACCACATCACCGGCACGGAGGATGTGATGAGCTACCGCGCTATCCCAGGTATCGTCTATACCGATCCCGAGATCGCTGCTGTCGGTCAGACGGAGCAGGAGCTGCGTGCTGCTGGCATCGACTATGAGGTGCATCGTGTGCCGATGACGCTCTCTGGTCGCTTCATCATCGAGAACGAGCAGGGCAATGGCTTCTGCAAGCTCCTCACGGACAAGGAGGGTGTCATCCTCGGTGCGCACCTCTTCGGTAATGGCTCTTCGGAGATCCTGGTGCCTGCGGTCATGGCTGTCGAGCAGCGCATGAAACTCTCGGAGCTGTCTCGCATCGTCTTCCCGCACCCCACGGTCTGCGAGATCGTCCGCTCGGCTACCCTGCACTAAGGGAAGCTACTCCCCATAATAAGCCCGCCGGCTACGCTCTTTCGTGGAGGGTAGCCGGCGGGTCTTTTTATACTGATATGCTCGGGGGGCGCTTTGCTTTACACCGCTGTGAGGCGGAGGATCTGCAGGCCGTGGGGTGCGAGGCTAAGGCGAAGAGGAGCCAGCGTGGTGAGGCAGAGGAAGTCCACCGCATCCGTGAGCTGGTTCGCGGCACGGAAGGCCGTACCCTCAGCGATGCCCGTAGCGGCGAAGAATTCGGCGGGTAGGGGGAGGGCAATGTCAGCCTGCTCGCTGGAGAAGTTCGCCAGCACGAGGTAGAGCCCTTCCTCCGAAGCGCGGGCAAAGGCGAGGATACGCTCTCTGCCAGCTCCCTCGGCACGCAGGCCGTAGTAGCTCCCTCGGCTGATGATGGGGTCGGTGTAGCAGGCGGCGAGGCGCTGGTAGTCGCTGAGTAGGCGGGTCTCTTCGTCCGTCAGCTGGGCGGGGGTGTAGCCACCAGCCTGCAGGCGCTGGAGCTTGTCGAGGCTCCAGTAGTCGAAGATCGTCGTGCGCCCATCACACCCGCTGAAGCCCTCGCTGTCCATGCCCTGCTCTCCCAGCTCCTGACCGAAGTAGAGGAGTAGGGGATTGCCACCACTCAGGGCTGCGACAGCCGTAGCGAGGAAGCCCTGACGGGGCGAGGCGAAGACGAAGTCCGAGGCGAGGCGCTGCTCGTCGTGGTTCTCCGTGAAGTAGCACATCGCGGGTTGCTCGCCACCGACGGCATCACGCACACTCGTGAAGTCTGCTGCGTTGCGTGCGCCCTTGCCGAGAGCGATGAGGAAGTCATAGACGCCGACCTTGTCATAGAGGTAGTCGAAGCCTGCATGCAGGTACTCGCCGTAGCGGTGGGGCTGGTAGATCTCTGCGAGGAAGAGCGTCTTGGGGTACTGCTCACGCACCGAGGGGATCGCCCACGCCCAGAAGGCGGGTGGGACAAGCTCAGTCATATCGCAGCGGAAGCCATCGACACCACGTGCTGCCCAGTAGCAGAGGATGTCACGCATCTTCACCCACGTATCGGGTATGGGGTCGGCATGCAGGCCACTTCCCCCGCAGTAGTCCACCCCGTAGTTGAGCTTCACCGTCTCGTACCAGTCGTTGATGCTGGGGTAGGGGCTGAAGCAGTCGTTCCCCGTAGCGCGTGCTGGGCACTCGGTGTATGGGGATGACTCTGTGGATAAGGGTAGGATAAGTGAGGTGTCGGGGAGGTAGTAGAAGTTGTTGCGCGGAGAGAACGCCAGCTGTACATCGTCCGTAGCACCGAGGTCTGCGACACCCTCAGGGCACGCATCGGAGTGATAGGTGCGGGCGACGTGGTTGGGGATAAAGTCCATCAAGACCTGCAGCCCGGCCTGATGGGTACGCTTGATGAGGGCATCCAGCTCTGCCTGTCGCGTGTGTGGATCTTCGGCGAGGTCGGGGTCGACGTCGTAGTAGTCCTTGACGGCATAGGGCGAGCCTGCCTGCCCCTTCACCGTGTCGGGGTGGTCGGGATGGATGCCTTGGGCGCTGTAGTCGGTCTTCGTAGCGTGCTCCAGCAGGCCGATATACCAGACGTGAGTTGCTCCGAGACTGCGGATATAGGCGAGGGCTTTGGGTGTGAAGTCACGGAGCTTCCCCGAGCCATTCGCGGAGAGTGTGCCATGGGGCTGGCGGGTCGTATTCTTATTCCCCCAGAGTCGAGTGAGGGCGGAGTAGATGACGATCTTCTGCTGCATAGGTATGGGTAGGTGGCGGGGCTAAGGCTTCTTTGCGTCCTTCTTCTTTTTGACCAGTGGTGCGAGCTCGGACTTGGCCAGCTCGTAGCCTATCTTCATCAGCTGCTCGGAAGCGCTGACCTCGAACATCCCGAACTTCATTACCTCGCTCGTCTCAAGGAGGTAGTCGCAGGCCGCACAGTCAGGGGTGGTATTCTGGCGGAAGATTAGTTCCCATGCACGGTTAGCGATGTCCTTTATATTCATGGGGATTTCTTGGCTCTGCACGGGGCCGAGGTTCATACCGATGACCTCCTCGCAGTCCTCGCGGATGGCCGTGACGGGGAAGTTGCGGAAGAGCCCGCCGTCGACGTAGGTGTGACCGTCGATTTCTACAGGACAGAAGAGGATGGGGATGCTTGATGAAGCTAAGATAATCTTAGCCAAGGGGCCCTCAGTAAAGACGTGTGGTTCTCCTCGGTTTAGGTCGGTGGCCACGATACGCATGGGGGTCGGTAGGTCCTCCAGTTTGCGGTGGCGGAGGTTCTTCTTCAGGAGATTGAGGAATTTCGTCGTGCTGAAGATCCCTCCTCCCTTGGTGGTGAAGCTGGTCATCTGCATGAAGCCTGTCTGCGAGAGGAGCTCGTGGACCTCCTCAGGCGCATAGCCCGACGCGTAGAAGGCGCCCATGATGGAGCCGGCACTGGTGCCAGCGATGATCTCGGGGCGTAGGCCTACCTCGTCGAGGTACTTCAAGATGCCGAGGTGAGCAAAGCCCTTGATGCTGCCGCCACTGAGGGCGAGCCCGAGCTGGTAGGGGCGGGTGGTGCGGTTGTCTGCCATTGGCTGAGTCATTTATTAGCACAAAGATACGCTATGCCCCGCATACCTGCCCCCTCGCACCTGTCTCTTAGCTGAGGGGGTAGTCCTTGCGTTGGCTCTCGGGGATGAGGTCGAGGATGCTCTCATCCATGACCGTATCACCCTCTTTCTTGAGGGCTAAGATCAGTGCTTCGTCTTCTGTCTGATAGACCTTACCAAGGAGTCGCTTGAAGTGATTCTCTACAAATGCTTCCTTTTCCACTGCAGATGCTTCGGGCCATAGTTCATAGAAGCGATACAGCTCCTCAAAGGCCTTGATGACGTCTTCTCTGAATCGCTCCCGCAGGAAGCTATCGGTGCCTGAGCCATATCCATGGCTTAGCACATAGGCCGAGAGGACGTAGAGGAAGTTGATCTCATAGGTGAGGACAAGGAGCGTGTCGCGGTCAAAGAGACGATTTTCGAAGTGCTTGTTACTGCACTTCTTCTCGTCTTCTTGGTAGCGTGTCAGCTTGTGGTCGCTGTAGGATAAGTCCTTCTCATCAATAATCCCTCGGATGAAGAAGTTGGGAGTCGGGTTGTAGCCCTCGGTGAGTTCGTCTCGATAGCGTAAGCCCTGCGCCTTCTCGTGGAAGAGGTCGATGTGATATTGGATCACATTCTTAGCGTAGGTGAACTGCTTGTATCTGGAGTGCTGCCCTACAGTGCTGTCCTCCTTGTAATACTTACTATCCCCGATGAAGTAGATATTGCCATCCCCTATCAGTGACTTGTCCTGATAGATATGGTCGATGATCTTGCCATCCTTCTGCTCCTTCAGCCCCGAGGGAAGTGCCTTTTCTCCGATCAGACTATCGATCATGTCCTCGAAGACGATGTTGAAGTTGCGTACTAAGAGGCGCTCATCGTGGGCTTTCCCTTGGGCGGCCTCTTCGGCTCGCTCGTAGAAGGCATAGAGTAGGTGCCAGAGCTGCACCAGCTCGTCAGTAAAGTACTTCCCTCTTATTTGGCGGAGGCGGCGAGTGCCTTTGCCGCTTTCAATGAGGTTCTTTATGCGGTGGGGACGCTCGGTCTCATAGTTGAGGTTGCGCTTCGCTACGAAGTGGTAGCTCTGCTTCAGGTAATCAAGGGTAGAGTAGAAGAGGCAGATCAGCTCCTCGTCATAGTTGATAGCCTTCTCCTTGGTCTTGCACTTGAGATAGTAGGGCTTGCCGTCTTGTAGGACTGGGGATGTCGTGCGTATCGTCTTCGTCCAATGGATCTTGTGGCGCCCGCTGTGTGCGATCGTGGCGATGTAGGTGAAGAGCGACTGATGCTCTTTGCCAAAGCGGATTAGGGCAAGGATGAGATCAAGCAAAGTCGTCTCACCATCTCTCCGCTGCCCAATAACACCAGCCAGTTCGCGGTGGGAGGTAATCCCATTCTCGGGGTGGCGTTCGCAGAAGAGTGCTATGGCCTGATAGATCCAAGTAGATAGCTCAAAGAGAAAGGCGCGATCAGTATCTGTAAGCTGCTTGTTTTCCCTGTTTATATGGAGTAGGTGCTCAGGCTCGTATCGCCCGAATGCTTTCCCTCCTATGATGAAGACCTTGGGCAAGATGAAGATCGTCTCATCCCTCCCTCCGTCATGGTAGTAGCCTACATAGGGGAGCTTGATCTGCCCTCCCGAGAGCTCCGTTGAGTCAATACCCTTCAGCTCAGGGAGGTCAGTCGGGTCGTAATGATAGTCTTCGATGAGGAGTTTCATCTTGGCTATGCTTTATCGATTACTCGTTCTCCTCTCCTGTGTTCTCTTCTCCAATAACTGGAACTCCGAGGTAGGCCATAAAGCCCTGCAAGAGCAGATAGTCAACCTCTTCGTATAGCTCATTGAAGGAGAACTCTTTCACGTCTTTCTTTTCTTCTTCATATGAGCGGAAGAAGTTGCCTTGCGTGCCGTATTCATCCTTACAGACCTCGTGCCAGAGGTAGGCCATTACCTTGCTTTTGAACGCCTCCTTCTCAATGGAGTTCTTGACGAAGAAGTTGCCCATCTGCTTATCTTCTGAATGTGTCAAATCGCGGATGTGCCTATTGACAGCCTTGAGGAAGGTTACCCATTTGTAGTTCTTATCATTGATGGTAATCACAAACTGCCCCGACTTTACCTCGTCGCTGTAGTTAATGGGGATATACTCCCAATCCCATCTACGCTTGAAGGCGCTATCCATGGGGAATAGAGACTGGTCGGAGGTGTTCATCGTAGCGATGATGTGGAGATTAGGGGGTAAGCATAAGTTGCCCCCTTCAATTCCACGCTTGGCGTCTCCATTAAGTACATGCTGCAGGTAATCGGCGAGATCCTTATCTGCACGGATGGGATAGCAGGACGTGCCATCATCTTTGCGATCAAGAAGCTGGAAGAGGTCGCCAAAGATCTGTGCGCAGTTCCCTCGGTTGATCTCTTCGATCACGAGGTATACCTTCTCGTTGGGATGTTCCCATGCATGCACATAGGCCTTTGTGAAGACCTGTGGGGTGAAGGCGTAGGCTATTGCTGTGCTATTTCCTGATGCGCTCAAAATACCATTATCCTCCAAGTATCTCCCTAATGCAGCACCAGCAAGGACTGTTGCTGTCTGGATAGTTTTTCCTTCAGCTTGCTGCTCATCAGAGTTCTTGGCCGCTTGAAGGATCTTGACTCTAAGTTCATTTTTCTGGGAGGAGCTTATGTTGAGCTTTTCAATGGAGCGATAATGTCTAAGGCAGAACTTTTCGACGGGATAATTTTCGCCCACTCTCACTTCGTTGGGGATGATTGCCAGCAATTCATCGAGAGTGTAGGACTCTTCCCATATAGGCTCAGATCTCATTTCGGGCTTATAGCAGCCTACAAAGCTCGCATAGTCGTAGTCAGGGTGGAAGGTGGTGCGAAAGATGTTCTCCCTGCCTACCCCTGCAAGATCTTCAGCTACCTTGTGTGACTTCCCGCTGCCAGGTGCCCCGAAGTAGATGACTTGGAATGAGTTGTGAGTGCATTTATCCTCGCTGTTATTTGGAGAATGTAACGCGGGATACAGAGTGTCTAAATTCTCCCTCGCTAATAATATATATCCCATACTATCCATACCCGCATAAAGGGTCTGAATGAATGGAGCCCGTGATAATTCAGATGGTTTGGCCTTAACGGAATATGACCCATCAAAGGTCATGGTGTCGTATGGGATGTTGAGAGCTGTTCTAATTTCCTTTCTGGTTACACACTTTTGTGAAAACTTCATCTCAAAGTGCTCTTGTGAAAACCACTTGAAGATACTCTGCTCAGGTATATGGAACTCCGAAATGAATCTCTGCAGTAGCTCCTCTTGTGATGGAAGAGTTTGAAAAGAGGTAAACTTATATAGGAATACCAGTAGTGGATAGATGCTTGTCTTTGTGCTGAATATCTGGTTGGCAATGGAGTCGTCCCAATCGACGGCAAAGCGTATGTATAGTTTGGAGCCTGATGATGTGGGGGGGGCTTCTTCCATAAGCATCATGCTATTTAGCCAATCAGCGATGAGTGTATCTGCAATGCAATAAGTTTGATTTGGCTTTACGAGGGTTACCCCACTGTTCTTTAATAGGGATAGTAGTCCGATAAACTTGCTGGGTATGTTCCCCCTTAGCTCTGTAATGGCGTTGCTGATAGTATCAAGGGAAAAGTAGTACATAGTCTATTTCTTATTGTTGAGGACCTTTAGTATTTCTTCTGCAATCGCAGTGATAACGGGAACGCTGACCGAATTTCCCAATTGTTTATAGGCCTGATTGTCTGACACTGGCATAATGAACTCGTCGGGGAATCCCTGGAGACGCTTGGCCTCTAGTACAGATAATTTTCGTTTCAAATCCCATAATTTAGGGGTTCGTCCTGCTATAATTGTGGGTGCGTATGTGTCAAGGCATGCGTAGAATGCTTCTTGTATTTGGGTTTTGGCTTTATCTCCAACATGAAACCTTAGTGATCCATCTGCCTTTTGGTAGGAAAAAATACCGTACTTCCCTTTTTTCGTGTGGGGGGCGTACTTTGAGCTGTCATGTTGTACTCGTTCCTGCTTTGAGCTGTGGTTGAAGTGATACTGAATTCGCTCTAACTCGAATTGCGTTAACTTTAAAGCTGCATCATTATTGGTCGAATCTATAATGTCTCTCAGCGTAGGAGTGCCTCCAAGCGGCTTGGGAAATTTGAATTGGACTTGATGTTTGGCAAACGCAACACAATACCATCTTTCTCTCTTTTGAGGTAGACCAAAGTCAAGAGAACTAATTACTTTCCAGTGAGTCTCATACCCAAGATCATTTAAGCAGCTCAGAATAGTCTGTAATGTCTTCCCCTGTTTATGGGATACTATGCCCTTTACATTCTCTAGAAAGACAGCCTTGGGCTGATGGTGTTCTATGATTTTACAAATCTCAAAGAACAATGTACCTCTTGTTTGATCCTCAAAGCCTTGCCCGAGGCCAGCATAACTAAAGGGTTGACAGGGAAAGCCTGCACAAAGAATATCAAAGGGAGGGATATCGTCTAAGTTTACTGCGTTAATATCTCCAGCAAAGCGCCCTTGGGTAAATAGCTCAGGCTCTATAGTGCGGAAGTTTGCTTCATAGGTCTGGCGTGCAAACTTATCCCATTCGCTCGCGAACACACATTTTGCTCCATTGTTATGCATAGCTAAGTGGAATCCACCGATACCAGCAAATAAATCAATGAAAGTCAAGGGTTGGCTACCTAAAGACTTTGTGTGCGGGGCTATATCCTGCATTATATTTGGGGTGACCCCTTCTGTTAAGGGTGCTTGTTCCCAAAGATTTTGCTCTACTTCAATCATTCTTTGTGGTGGTTGACTGTCTGCTTGCTATTGTGATTCTACTTCTTCTGTATAACCTAATGCAAAGATACGATGTTGGGATGGCATAAGCGAGATGTGGTGCGTTTGTCATCTGTACTTGTTGGCGTGTGCGGCATGGAGGCGCTTATCTTTAATGACACTGTTAAATTGGGAGCTTTGGCACTATAAGAATGATCGCACGTAGTTATATGCCGCTGTATGCGGAGCAGTGGGGGAGGGTGGTATGAAGCTATATTGGTCGGCGGGCTGACCTATATAGGTCGTCGAGTGAAGCTATATAGGTCGCTGAATGAACCTATATAGGTCCACCCGCCGACCAATATAGGTCGCGAAAGCAACCAGTACTGGTCGGAACGGCGAGCAGTACTGGTCAATCATAGTAAGTAGTACTGGTCACGCAAGCAACCAGTACTGGTCAGAACGGCGACCAGTACTGGTCAAATTTCGTTGGCTGTGAGGTGTGGAGGGTGACGACCTCAGGAGGCGCTGTGATAGAGGTGCTTGGGAGGGGTGAAGCAGGTGAGGTGAGCGGGGCAAAAAATGGAGGTGGGTGGCCGGTAAATTGCCTTCGCGAGCGTGCGCGCGAGCATCTAAAAGGCCTTTATCTACGGGCAAAAAGGAAAAGTGGGGGATATTATGAAGAAATTTTAAGATCTTTGTACCGCAAATCCATAGGTTCTATTATACCCAAACAAGCAATAATGATTAAGAGTGCACTCCAGCAGGCTCGTAGTAAGTACAGCCCCAAGCTCCCTAAGGCACTGGAAGGTGGCGTGAAGACCGTCTTCGGTGCAGCTACGCAGAGCGTCAGCGATCAGGAAGCTATCGCCAAGCTTTTCCCTAACACATACGGTCTCCCCAAGCTCACTTTCGAAGCTTCGAGCGAGGCTACCTCTGGCACGCCCATCAATGGTGGTGTCATCCTCTCTGGCGGTCAGGCTCCTGGTGGACACAACGTCATCGCAGGCCTCTTCGACGGTCTGAAGAAGATCCATCCCGACAGCCGTCTCTATGGCTTCCTCATGGGTCCTGACGGTCTCGTACAGCACAACTACATCGAGCTGACGGCCGACATCATCGACGAGTACCGCAATACCGGCGGCTTCGACATCATCGGCTCTGGCCGTACGAAGCTCGAGGAGACGGCTCAGTTCGACAAGGGTCTCGAGATCCTCAAGAAGCTCGACATCCGTGCGCTGGTCATCATCGGTGGTGACGACTCCAACACCAACGCTGCAGTCCTCGCAGAATACTACAAGAGCATCGGCGCTCCCGTCCAGGTCATTGGCTGCCCCAAGACCATCGACGGTGACCTGAAGAACGAGCAGATCGAGACCTCCTTCGGCTTCGACACCGCTACGAAGGTCTACGCTGAAGTCATCGGTAACATCCAGCGCGACTGTAACTCTGCCCGCAAGTACTGGCACTTCATCAAGCTCATGGGCCGCTCTGCTTCGCACATCGCCCTCGAGTGCGCCCTGCAGGTACAGCCCAACGTCGCTATCATCAGCGAAGAAGTAGAGGCTAAGAACCAGACCCTCGACGACGTAGTCACCTACATCGCTGAGGTCGTAGCCGCTCGTGCTGCTAAGGGTGAGAACTTCGGTACGGTACTGATCCCCGAAGGTCTTATCGAATTCATCCCTGCCTTCAAGGCGCTCATCGCTGAGCTCAACGACTACCTCGCACACCACGAGGCAGAGTTCCGCGCTGTCCCTGCTGACGAGCAGCGTGCCTATGTCGCTGAGCACCTTAGCGCTGCTAACTCAGCTCTCTACGCCAGCCTGCCCGCTACGGTAGCTCGCCAGCTGACGCTCGACCGTGACCCACACGGCAACGTCCAGGTGTCGCTCATCGAGACGGAAAAGCTCCTGGCTGAGATGGTCGCTACCAAGCTCGCTGCTTGGAAGGAAGAGGGTCACTTCACGGGTAAGTTCTCTCCCCTCACGCACTTCTTCGGCTACGAAGGCCGCTGCGCTATGCCCTCGAACTTCGATGCTGACTACTGCTACGCCCTCGGTCGTACGGCTGCTTGCCTCATCGCCTCAGGTGTGACGGGCTACATGAGCTCTGTACAGAACCTCACGGCTCCCGCTACTGAGTGGATCGCTGGTGGTATCCCCACGACGATGATGATGAACATGGAGCGTCGTCACGGCGAAATGAAGCCTGTGATCCAGAAGGCTCTCGTAGACCTTCAGGGCAAGCCCTTCGCTTACTTCGTAGCTAATCGCGCTGAGTGGGCTAAGGACACGTGCTTTATCTACCCTGGGCCCATCCAGTTCTACGGTGATCCCGAGCTCTGCGACCAGCCCTCACGTACGCTCTCTCTCGAGCAGGCTAAGTAAGCCCTGAGGCGCACACCTCTATACAAGGCGTGCCCGCACCTGACCCTATGAGGTCGGTGCGGGCACGCTCGCTTTATAGAGTGCTGTGGAGTAGCCTTTTTGTTGCCGTAGATAATATCTGTACCTTTACCTACGTTATAACTACGATATATCAACCACAAACAATCTCTGGGTGCAGGACAGCCAGCCCGGTGACAACGCCTATGGCCCCAATCCTAAGGGTCTCTAAGTAGGACACAGACCTCTCCACGAACATACACACAAAACGACAGCGAGGCCGCGATCATCAGATGATCGCGGCCTCGCCTATTTATAGAGTTCCCTTTTGTGGTCGGGACTATCGAAGCATCTGACGGTAGTGCTTATCGATCTCCTTGCGGGCTTCGTCCGTAGGCTCGAAGGCGGGGGCGGACATCGTCTCAAGGACGGAGGCATCGGCCTTCTCGTTGAGCTTTGGGATGAAGACGTTGACGTTCACCAGCAGGTCACCCTTGCCGTAGCCGTTGACCGAAGGGAGCCCCTTGCCACGCAGACGGAGGACCTTGCCTGGCTGCGTGCCTGCGGCGATGTTCACACGTGCCTTCCCACCGATCGTAGGTACCTCGACGGAGCCACCTTGGGCGGCCGTAGGTACAGAGATGAGGAGGTTGTAGATGAGGTCATTACCGTTGCGGATGAGATTGGGATCCTCTTCTTCCTGGATGACGACCTGTAGGTCACCGGGGATACCACCGCGGGGAGCTGCGTTCCCCTTGCCTTGGATAGAGAACTGCATGCCCTCGGCCACCCCAGCGGGGATGCGGAAGGATACGACCTCTTCGCCGATCTGCGTGCCCTTCCCCTTACAGAAGCTACAGGGCTTAGTGATGACTTCGCCCGTACCCTCACAGGTGGGGCAGACGGACTGCGTCTGCATCATGCCGAAGATACTGCGCTGAGCGGAGATGACGACGCCCGAGCCGTGGCACGTGTCGCACTGCTTCTTGCCGTCCTTCTCCGTGGTACCGTCGCCGTGACAGTGGGAGCAGGCGACTTGCTTCTTCACCTTGAGCTTCTTCTCTACGCCCTTGTCGATCTCCTCGAGGGTGAGGCGGACGCGAGCGCGAAGGTCGGAGCCGCGCAGGACCTGACGGCCACCGCCGCCACCTCCGCCGAAGCCTCCGAAGTCAAAGCCACCGAAGCCACCACCTCCGAAGAGGTCGCCGAAGCGGCTGAAGATATCTTCCATCGACATGCCTCCGCCGAAGCCACCGCCACCGCTGGCGGCGCTGCCACCGACGCCGGCATGACCGAACTGGTCGTAGCGCTGGCGCTTCTCTGGGTCGCTCAGTACGTCATAGGCCTCAGCAAGCTCCTTGAACTTCTCTTCGGCCTCCTTGTCCCCGGGATTCTTGTCGGGGTGATATTTGATGGCGAGCTTGCGGTAGGCCTTCTTCAGCTCTTCGGCTGAAGCACCCTTAGCTACGCCAAGGACTTCATAGTAATCTCTCTTTTCTGCCATAGATAGTTTTTCCTTTCCTTACTGACCTACGACCACAGAGGAGTGGCGTAGTACTTTGTCGTGGAGCTTGTAGCCCTTCTTGACGCAGTCGATGATCTTACCCTTGAGGCTCTCCTCGGGGGCGGGGAAGGTGGCGATGGCTTCGTGGAGCTCTTCGTCGAAGCTCTCGCCCTCGGTGGGGATAGCTGTGACGCCCTGACGGCTGAGGTAGTCCACGAACTTTGAGTAGATCAGGTGCACGCCTTCCTTGAGGGCATCGAGGTCGGTGGCCTTGTCGAGGTTCTGCAGGGCGATGTCGAGGTCATCGACGACGGGCAAGAGGTCGGTGAGGGCCTTCTCGCCACCGCTACGGATGAGCTCGCTCTTCTCCTTGAGGGTGCGCTTGCGGTAGTTGTCGTACTCGGCGACCAGACGCAGGTGCGTGTCCTTGAGCTTGTCGAGCTCGGCCTGAAGCTTGGCTTCGGGCGAAAGTTCCTCGGCTGGGCTCTCAGTCAATTCTTCCTCTTGAGGCTGAGCCTGCTCGTTTGTCTGACAATCTGTCTGCTCTTCTGGGGCTGTCTGCTCGTCGCGCTCCAGCTCTTGATCTTTGATTTCTTCGCTCATATTATTTATTGTTATTTGCTGTATATTAGTGGCTTACACCACATAGGGGGGCGGTGTAGGCGCTATCATTATCCTCCCGATCGTGCTGTGCCGTGCGGGAGCTATTTACCTTCGTGCAAATATGATACCAATCTCTTGGCAGGCGGGGAGCCCATTCTATGCGGGCTAAGGAAGCCCCTCTCCTTCGTCCGCTCAGCCCCCTCCCTCCCCCAGACATAAACCGAAGGAAAATAAAGAGCTCGCCCGTGGACTCCACTCAAGGAATCCACAGGCGAGCTTCTGCTATCCCCGCTTCGGGAGCAGGAGCAATTAGGAAGAGGTCGTACTATGCACGCTTCTTCCTCCCTAGCTCTTGAAGAATAGGATTATTTCTTAGGCTCGCTATCCCAATTATCAATGATCAAATCGATGAAAGCACGAAGCTCCTGTACTTGTACCTCATTGATAAACTCATGCAACGAAGCAGAATGGTTTTTCCCAACCCAAATAACATCCGTACCAATCTTCTTGGCATGTTCTTTTAAAGCATCCTGTGAGCCCCCTTTAGTTCTTGTCGCAGAGACGAGAATATCTGCCTTCTCCTCCTTGAAGGTTTTTACGTTCGCCTTGACAACACCTAGTGTATCTCCGCCAGGAGCTATGACTATCTTCTTTCCTCTATAGTCATCAATAGTAACTGGTTTTTCTCCGTTTACCTTCTCTCCGAAAAGCCCTATCAAGCGCTTGAGTGTCGTAGTCTTGCCTGTGTTCGGAAGCCCATAAAGGCCAATGATCTTCTTCATCTTGAATCGTATTTATTAGTGAGCAGTGAATTAGTCGGGGAGGATGAGGCGCTCAAAGCCGGGGGACATCACCGTGCGGAAGCCCGTCTTCTCATCGCCGAGGATGAGCATGTATTCGACCCCAGGGAAGTTCTGTATCAGTGCGGGGACGTCGGCTGCCGTGCGGGTCATGCAGGCAGTCGCCAGCCCATCAGCGAGCATACATGTGGGGGCGATGATCGTCGCACTCAGCACATCCGTCTGGATGGGATAGCCCGTGTGTGGGTCGATGGTGTGGGCGATCTTCTTGCCATTCACGACCTTGAAGTTGCGGTAGTTGCCCGAGGTCGCCAGCCCGCCAGCGGTACGGGGGAGCTGTACGCGCACCTGGAAGTCATTGATGACGCCCGCAGGGTCTGCGATGGGCTTGTCGACACCGATGACCCAGCTCTCACCTCGTGAGTTGGTGCCCTCGAAGGCGATCTCCCCGCCGAGCTCGACGAGGTAGCTCGTCACACCTCGGTGCTTGAGCATACGTGCCACGAGGTCGGAGCAGTAGCCCTTGGAGATGGAGGAGAAGTCCATCTTCATGCGGGGATCCTCCTTGATCATACGCATGCCGTCGAGGTGGACCTTGTCGAAGCCCACGAAGGCGCGGACGCTGTCGATAGCTTCGGGGGTGACGCTGTCGGTCTTCTTCTTCTCGAAGCCGAAGCCCCAGAGGTTGATGAGTGGGGCGCAGGTCACGTCATAGCTCCCACCCGTGTGGCGCGAGATGACGACGGACTGCAGGAAGACCTCGCGCAGCATCGAGTCCATGAGCTGCGACTCATTGCGGTTGATCGCTGAGATGAGGCTCGTGGAGTCGAAGGGATTGAGCGAGTGGCTGAAGGCATGGAAGGTCGAGTCGACGGCCTCCGAATAGTCCTTCTGGGCATTGTACTGGATGGAGAAGGTCGTCGTGAAGACCTCCCCCGTGAGCTTGGTGTAGTCGCCTTCGCTACCGCTCCCAGACTTCTGGCACGAGCCGAAGCCGAGGAGAAGGGCAGCAGCCAGCACTACGTGGCGTAGGTGGTGCATAGCGTGTGTGTATGTGGAGTTAGATTTCTTCGTCGATCTTGTAGTCGTTGCGGTCCTGCGACTGACGTGCCAGCAGCTCTGCGACAAAGCCCGAGAGGAAGAGCTGCGTCCCGATGACCATCGCCGTGAGTGCGATGAAGAAGTAGGGGCGGTCCGTGACGAGCGGTGCAGGCGTGCCCGTCCAGATGTGGAAGAGCTTACTGCACAGGACGACGGCTAGCGCGAGGAAGCCGATGATGAACATCAGGCTCCCGCCGAGCCCGAAGAAGTGCATGGGCTTGCGGCCGAAGGTCGAGGTGAACCACAGCGTGATGAGGTCGAGGTAGCCGTTGACAAAGCGGTTGAGGCCGAACTTACTCGTGCCATACTTACGTGCCTGATGCTGTACGACCTTCTCGCCGATGCGTGAGAAGCCCGCTACCTTCGCCATATAGGGGATGTAGCGGTGCATATCGTTGTAGATCTCGATGCTCTTGACGACCTCGGAGCGATAGGCCTTGAGCCCACAGTTGAAGTCGTGCAGGTTGTCGATGCCCGAGAGCTTGCGCGCCGTAGCGTTGAAGAGCTTGGAGGGTAGGTTCTTGCTGAGGACGGGGTCGTAGCGCTTCTGCTTCCAGCCGCTGACCAGATCGTAGCCCTCCTCCTTGACCATGTGGTAGAGGCCAGGGATCTCGTCGGGGCTGTCCTGCAGGTCAGCGTCCATCGTGATGACCACGTCGCCTTGGGTGCGGGCGAAGCCGCACTGCAGACCGGGGGACTTCCCATAGTTGCGGCGGAACTTCACGCCACGCACATGGGGGTTCTTCTCGCGAAGCTCCTGGATGATGCGCCAGGAGTCGTCCGTGCTACCATCGTTGATGAAGATGATCTCGTAGGAGAAGCCATGCTCCTCCATCACGCGTCGGATCCATGCCTCGAGCTCGGGCAGGGATTCGGCTTCGTTATATAGGGGTATTACGACAGAGATGTCCATGTATCTATCTTATTTGCGACGTAGGATGAGCCCCGTGATGAGGCCCCAGATCCCGCCCAGGATGATCGTCAGGCAATAGTCCGTCCAGAGCCACTGCCAGAGGGTGATACCCTGCATCTGTAGGATCATCTCACGCATCTGAGCGGTCGCCCCTGGCGTCGTGCGTAGGGCTTCTTCCCAAGCCGCCAGGAGTGTAGGCATCGCATAGCGGAAGTAGAAGTACTGGGGGATGAAGGCCAAGATACCGCCGAAGACGTGCAGGAGGACGACGTAGCTGAAGCCTTGACCAGCCTTGAAGGGCCCCGTAGGGTAGAAGTAATCTCGATAAGCTCGGGCACCACGATACGCCACGATGGGCACGATGATGACCCCGAAGAAGTAGAGAATCTGCAGGAGGGGTACCTGCAAGCTCAGTATACGTGCGGTGTACATCACGACGAGGATGAGCCCGAAGGTCAGGCCGGCACGTGCCGCCGATGGGATGAGGGGGGAGGGATGAGGTGTTGTCGACATCAGTTATCTATTCTTGGGCGCAAAGGTACGACTATTCTCGTGGTTATCCAGACTTTAGCTTATCCCGCGCACTCCTGTGGGGTGGGTGAGGAGTGGAGGGAGGTACGACTTCCTCGCTCGGAGAGTTACGCTTGCTCGTACCTCGCTGATGGTGCGAGGAAGGGCAGGATAAAGGCGCTCCGATTAGCCCACTATATTTCAGTGACTTACTTGGAGTGGAGTGCGGACTTATATAGCTTCCCTATTTCGACCACTATTGGTTTGCGGTGGAAGTACTACGGGTTCGTGGTATGAACCACTATTGGATCGGAGTATGAACCTATATTGGTCAGCGGGTGAACCACTATTGGTCCGTGTGCGAACCTATATTGGTCGTGACGTGGACCTATATAGGTCGACTCAGCGACCAATATAGGTCGTCACAGCTCCCTGCATGGCTTACCCCCGCTCTCGCATCGGAGAAGCGGGGCGCAGGGCAGTCTGGTGAATGGCGTATATTTGTATAGATACACACTGAATACATGAATCCATCAGCATGAAGCGACTATTCACCCTCGCTCTTAGCCTCGTCGCCGTCCTCGGTGTGCAGGCCCAAGAGCTTCTCGTCGGGACGTACAACGTCCGCTACCAGAATGAATCCGACGCCAAGCAGGGCAATGGCTGGAGCCAGCGCTGCCCCGTCATCTGCGAAATCCTCTCCTACGAAAGCCCCGATATCTTCGGCACACAGGAGGCGAAGGTCGGGCAGATCCATGACCTTCTGAAGGGGCTCCCTGAATACGACTACATCGGTGTCGCCCGTGATGATGGGCGTGAGGAAGGCGAGTACTCTGCCATCTTCTACCACAAGGGGCGCTTGAAGAAGATCCGCTCGGGGAACTTCTGGCTCAGCGAGACGCCCGACCGCCCCGCCCTCGGCTGGGATGCTGCCTGCATCCGTATCTGTACGTGGGGTGAATTCGAAGACCTGCGTAGCCATCAGCGTCTGTACTTCTTCAACCTCCACCTCGACCATGTCGGGCGTCGGGCGCGTATGGAGTCGGCTCGCCTCGTGATGAGCCGTATCCGCAGTCTCGTGCCGGCAGGTGCCTCTCACATCCTTACGGGAGACTTCAATGTCGACCAGACCGATGAGGTCTATGGCCTACTGACCTCGACAGCTCTCCTTCGCGACTCGTATGCTATCGCCGAGCGTAAGCTGGCGCCCAACGGGACGTTCAATGCCTTCGACACCGAGCTGAAGACGCCGAGCCGTATCGACCATATCTTCGTCTCACCTGACTACCGGGTCTTGCGCTATGCCGTACGTACCGATAGCTACTGGACGGAGCGTGACGACGCTACCGAAGAGGGGAGCAGCCAAGCCCCAGCCGAGGTGCGCCTAAAGAAGCACGTGCGTCGTGCTCCCTCCGATCACTATCCCGTCTTTGCTCGCCTGAGCTATGACAAGGATGCCGAGTGCGGCACTCCCCATATCTCCCGCAAGCGCACTGCGCCTCAGAAGCAATAGGCCTAAGCGCCCAGCGATATAAAGAAGACGCCCCGCCTTCCACAGTGGAAGACGGGGCGTCCGTTGTTTTGCACCTACCTCACGGGTAGGCTATGCGAAGCGTCTCTTAGGAGAGCTTTTCCTTGAGGGCAGCCAGTGCATCAAGGTCACCGAGGGTAGCCTTCTCCGTAGCAGCGTTGGTAGCAGCGACGGCAGCGGCAGCATCCTGGTGGCGAGCCTGACGCTCAGCGCGCTCTGCACGCTCGCTTGCACGAGCTTCAGCCTTAGCTTCGTCTTCGAAGGTGCGGCTGTGAGAGACGATGATGCGGCGAGAATCCTTGTTGAATTCGATGACCTTGAAGGGGAGCGTTTCGCCCTTGACAGCCTGCGTACCATCGGCCTTGACCAGGTGCTTAGGCGTAGCGAATGCTTCGATACCTTCGGGGAGAGAGATGACAGCGCCCTTCTCTACGAATTCGCGGATCGTACCTTCGTGGATCGTACCTACGCGGTAGTCAGCTTCGAAGGCGTTCCAGGGGTTCTCTTCAAGCTGCTTGTGGCCGAGAGAGAGACGACGGTTTTCCTTGTCGATTTCGAGGACGACGATCTCCAGAGGAGCACCGACTTCCGTGAACTCGTTGGGGTGCTTGATCTTCTTCGTCCAAGAGAGGTCGGAGATGTGTACAAGACCATCGATACCTTCTTCGATCTCTACGAAGACACCGAAGTTGGTGAAGTTGCGGACCTTAGCCGTGTGGCGAGAGCCGATGGGGAAGCGCTTGTCGATGTTTTCCCATGGATCTTCCTTGAGCTGCTTGAGACCGAGGCTCATCTTACGCTCTTCGCGGTCAAGAGAGAGGATGACAGCTTCGACTTCGTCGCCGACCTTCAGGAGTTCCTGAGCCGAGCGGACGTGCTGCGTCCAAGACATCTCAGAGATGTGGACGAGACCTTCTACGCCAGGAGCAACTTCGATGAATGCACCGTAGTCAGCGAGGACAACGACCTTACCCTTGATCTTGTCGCCCACCTTGAGGTTAGGGTCGAGGCTATCCCAGGGATGTGGCTGGAGCTGCTTGATACCAAGAGCGATACGCTTCTTAGCTTCATCGAACTCGAGGATAACGACGTTGAGCTTCTGGTCGAGGCTAACAACTTCGCTGGGGTGAGATACACGGCCCCAAGAGAGGTCGGTGATGTGGACGAGACCATCGATACCACCGAGGTCGATGAAGGCACCGTAAGAGGTGATGTTCTTGACGACCCCTTCGAGGACCTGACCCTTCTCGAGCTTGCTGATGATCTCAGCCTTCTGAGCTTCGAGTTCAGCTTCGATGAGGACCTTATGCGATACGACGACGTTCTTGAAGTCCTGGTTGATCTTGACGATCTTGAACTCCATGGTCTTGTCGACATAAGCATCGTAGTCGCGGATAGGACGGACGTCGATCTGTGAGCCGGGGAGGAAGGCCTCGATACCGAAGATATCGACGATCATACCACCCTTCGTGCGGCACTTGACATAGCCGCGTACCACTTCGTCCTTCTCGAGGGCTTCGTTGATACGATCCCATGAGCGAGCGACGCGTGCCTGACGGTGTGAGAGGACGAGCTGTCCCTTCTTGTCTTCCTGTGATTCGATGAAGACCTCGACCTTGTCGCCTACCTGGAGCTCAGGGTTGTAGCGGAACTCAGCTGAGTTGATCGCACCTTCGCTCTTGAAGCCGATGTTGACGAGTACTTCGCGCTTACCAATCTTGGTAACCGTACCGATGACGATCTCCTGATCCTTAACGTTGTTCAGGGTGCCATCATAAGCGGCTTCCTGCTCCTGACGAGAAGCAGAGCACGCTACCTCTCCCTTCTCAAACTCATCCCAGTTGAAGTCCGCGATGGGCTTGATCTCTTTCAAATTTTCCATTTGTTAAACTTACTATGAATTACACACGAGTGCTTCTGCTGGTGCATAGCACATGACTTGTGACCCAGCAAAGTGGACATCAAGCGATGCACTACCCCCGCAAAAGTCAGCGCAAATGTACGAAAAAGTCACGTACTTATCCCCCACTGTCACTGTCTTTTTTCATACACTCTGCGACTGCCCCTCCGAGAGCCAGCTGTATAGACGCACGCAGCCCCGCTTCCGAGCCTTCGGAAGAGGGGCTGCGCATGCCCTATTTAGTAGGGAATAAAGAGGTTAGTTAGCTTCCTCGAGACGTACTGGGGCGAGGAAGTCACGCGATACGATGATCGCGGTGAAGGGGCGTATCTCAGCGGTCTTCATGTCTTCGCCACGCTGCACCTTGTAGGTGAGGACGAGGTTGCCCTCAGCGTCCTTCTTCAAGCGTACGGGGAGGATCTCCGTGGAGATCGTCGTAGCGGGGAGGACGACGGGGATGACGAACTCACGCTGCCAGTCGATCTCGGTGGGCTTGTCCGCCATAGTCGTAGCCATGCCGAGGTGGCGATTTAGCTCCTCTTCGCTTGTGAGCGTCGCGGGGAGCGAGTCTTCGGCAGCGAAGTAGTTCTCCGCGAGGCGATAGGGGAGGCTGTCGGGATTGGCGACGACGCTGGTGGAGGGCTGGGCGGTGCTATCCTGCGCGGACTGCTCGCTCTGTCCACCACCGCAAGCTGTCAGGGCGGAGAGGCTTAGTGCTAAGCCAAGGAGGATCTTATTTGCTTTCATAATGATCGTGCTACTCTATATAAGCGAAACGATCAAAGGTAGAGCTTTCATATCAAGTCCTTCCCCTGCCGTCTACAGCTTGATGCCGATGCCGATGTCTCCGTAGGGCGCAAAGTACTCGCTGCCTTGGCTCCCGAGGAAGGGGCTGCTATAGCGTCCGCCGATCTCGATCTTGGTGTAGATGACATCGCCGAGGACGGACACAAGGCCGAGGCCTGCCTTTGCTCCGTAGCGATAGCGCCACGGTCCGCGGTAGAGGCGGTTGAAGACGACGCCTGCGGTGCGCGTCTGCACGTCACCACCTGCCACGACATAGAGCCCGCTATTGATTTCCTCTTGGCTCTTCTCACGCCCTGTGTACCAGCGAAGCTCAATGCCCGCCGTGGGGAGAAGCATCGGGAAGGTGTACTCGAGGGGAGCACTATTCTCCTTGTCGAGGAAGCCGACGGGGTTGGTGTGGAGCTCGTAGCCGACGTGTGCGCTCGCCACCAGTCCCAGTGGTAGGGCTTGGTGGTAGGCTAAGCGGCTATGTAGGCCGAGCTCGACGACGGTGGCGGAGTGTACGCGGTCTTCATTCTGCGCAGTGGCGCGCTGGCTGACCCCGAGGCAAGCGAGGAGGATAAGAGAGAGTAATGTCTTTTTCATGGCTGCAAATATAGGCGAAATAGACTTAGTACAGCGGGACGGGTAGGCCTTCCGCAAGGGTCCCATATATAGATATATGGGTACGTGGGTAAAGCTATATAGCTTTGTGGAGTGACCGATACTTAGGTTGTTGCTCCGCGTAGGGATAAAAGTTGCGGACGAGTGGCAGATAAGTTTGGACTACGTACGTGGCTCTAATATCTACGTACGTGGTCTTTAGGATTTGCGTACGTAGTCTTTAAGACCACGTGCGTAGATAGAGAAAAAACACTATGTGAAGGCGCTTTTTTCTTCACGAGAAGAACACTTTTTCCTCCGCTGGATAAGAGGAATACGCGCGATAAAGCGAAGGGCTTGCGTACCACTTCGGAGAGGCATATTGGGGAGCTTTTTACACCTCTGAGCGGTCGCTGTATAAAGCAGACGAGCCGCCAAGCCACCCGTTCAGGGTACTTGGCGGCTCGTCGTTAGGGGGACGAAGGGATTACTGGCGTGCAGCGAGCTCCTTGTCGAGGAAGAGGATAGCGGCATCCTTAGCCATGCGGACGCGTTCGATGAGGTTCGTAGCGTTAGCTTCTTCTTCGACCTGCTCGCGGATGTACTTCCAGAAGAAGTCCTGCGAAGGCATATCCTTCTCTTCAGAAGCGATGCGCACGATGTTTTCAATCTTCTCGGAGACGAGGCATTCGTGGTGGTAAGCCTTTTCGGCGATCTCCAGGGGAGAGTTGAACTCCGTCTCTACTGCAGCGACAGCCTTGATCTCGACCTTGCCACCGCGCGTGATGACGTAGTGCATCATGTCTTCGGCGTGAGCCAGCTCCTCCTTGTACTGCATATAGTACCAGTGAGCGAAGCCGTCGAGGCCCTGCTGAGCGAAGTAAGCGGACATAGAGAGGTAGGTGTTCGCAGAGAACATCTCGAAGTTGATCTGCTCATTGATAGCAGACTGCATTCTTTCTGAGAATTTCATTGTCTTGTTTATGTAGAAGTGATAATAGTAAATAGCGGGTCTTGCGTCTTGTCTGTATGGGGAAGCCCCGCAGGATATGCGTGCCCACGGGATCCCTATTCTATATAACTACAAGATACAGGGCATAATTGTTCGCTCCGCGTCCTTCGTGATGTCGATTAGTCCTCGAGATGGGTGAAGTCGAGGCGTGTGACGGAGCCGAAGCCGGGGAGGGTAGTGAAGGCATCGACGAGGCGCACCTCACCGGTGATCGCACGGGCGCAGTTGATGACGCCCCCGTGGCAGAAGACGAGGATCTGCTTATAGCCCTCACGACGCTTCTCGAGGAAGAAGTCCCGTACACGAGCATACTGCATCATCAGCGACTCACCGCCAGGAGGTACACCCTCGATGTAGCGGGCGAAGAACTGATCCACAGGCTCGTCCTTGATGATCTCGGCCCAAGGCTGACCCTCCCAATGGCCGAAGTTCATCTCCTTCAGTCGGTCATCAAGGGTGGCGAAGCCGTAGCCGCAGAATTCGGCGAGCTTGCGGGCGCGCTGTAGGGGCGAGGAGAAGACGCCGTCGAAGCTAAGACCCTCGAGTGCGGCGCGTGTGACGCTGGCCTCCTCCTCGAAGGTGGGGCGTACGTCGATGTCCATATCGCCGTAGCACGTCTCATTGCCGTCGAGGACGACAGACGTGTGGCGTACAATATATACGTGCATAAAGATGTGGGGATAAGAGCGTGAAGAGATGAAGCCCGCACGCCGTGCGGACTACTCTTCGTCGAAGGAGCGGCGCTTGCCACCACGGCCACGCTGCTCAGAGCGCGCGGGGCGGGCATTGCGTGCACTGCCGCGGCGGCCACTATTGTGGTGGCGGAGGAGGCGTTCGTCAAAGACTTCTTCTTCGTCGCCCCAGCCTTCGGTGCGAGCCTTATGGGCGCGCTTGTTCTCGGGGTTGTTCTTGCTCGTCTTGCGCAGAGCAGCGCTCTTCGGAGCGGAGAGGATACGCTGGCTCTCGGCACGCTCGCTGCGGCGGTCGCGGGTACGAGGGCGCTCGCTATCCTTCTTGAGCTTGGTCTGGAGCTTCTCCTCGGCGGCATGCTCTTGGATAAGCTCCTTGACAGGGAGGTCTACTTCGTCGAAGAAGACAACATCGGTCTCCGAGACGAGGTCGGAGAGCTGGGCGCGACGCCCGTTGATCTTGACGCGACCGAGGCGGATATACTCCTCGACATCACGTCGAGAGCCCAGGCCAGCGTCGCTGATCAGCTTATTGATACGTAGTTTCATTCGTGGAGAAAGGACGGGAAATGGGTGGCGCTATGAAGCTGCGCCTTCGCTGAGAGTGAGGACTGCCTCGAGGATACGCTCGGGGCGAAGTGCCCTTGAGCAAGCAAAGTCGGGCCCCGTGTGGCAGTGCTTATTGTCCCCAAAGATACTACATGGACGGCGAGGAGCATCCTCGGGCTGTAGACAATCCTCCAGGCGCTGGCCGATACCGAGGAATCCAGCTGCGGGATGCGTGCAGCACCAGACGGAGAAGACACGCGTGCCGACCATAGAGGAGAGGTGCATATTCGCGCTGTCCATCGAGATCATAGCGTCCATCGAAGCGATGAGGATGAGCTCGTCCGAGAGGTCGAGCCGCCCAGCGACAGAGTGGATATGAGGGCGGTTCGTAGCCCACTGCTCTATCTGCGCTTGCTCCTTCCCTCGGCTACCGAAGAGGAAGATCTCGAAGCGCTCGCTCTCCTCGATGAGGCGGAGCGCCTCCTGCATCAGAGCGGGGTCGTAGGTCTTCGCCCGTGTCGAGGCGAAGGGAGCTATGCCGAGACGCAGGCGTCCTGGCACAGACTGAGTCAGCTCGGGGTGGAGCCGCTCGAAGGTCGCACGGAGGGTGGGGTGTATGGCCACTGGAGGGATGGCCTCGGGGACACTCAACCCCGCCGAGCGGAAGACCTGCTGATAGAGGCTCCACATCGGCGGTAGCGGCGTGAGATCCTTCGTCGCACTGTCGGCGACGAGGCGGCGTCGCCCCTCACGGGGCTTGATGAGGTGCTGCGTGGGTACGCCCGTCAGTCGGAGGATCGAGCGGAGTACCTTGGTGCGCAGTACGTCGTGCAGGTCCAGTACCGCATCGAAGTGCTCATGCCTTAGGCGCCGAGCATAGCGCAGCAGTCCGAGGAAGCTGCGCTCCTCGCCACGACGGATGTCGATAGCCATCCCCTCGACATTGTCGGGGGCATCGAGGAGGAGCTCCGTGAAGAACGGCTGGGTGAGCAGGATGAACTCATGCTGCTCGTTGGCACGTGCTACGGCGTAGAGCAGGGGGATGAGCATCGCCACGTCGCCCATGGCGGAGAGGCGGATGATGAGGTAGCGGGCCACAGATAGCGGGTAGGAGTGGTGAGACTACAAGGTCTGACCCTTGAGCATGGGGTTGAGCTCGGGGTCGTTGTACATCTTCATCTGCTTGTAGACCTTCATGTACTTACGACCAGCGGCGATGTCCTCGAGGAGCTCGTTGATAGCCGTCGTGAGGTCGATCTCTTGCTCACGTAGGGTGCGGAGCTTGGAGGCGCACTTCTCACGGAGTGCTTCGTCGGAGCCAGCCTGCTGGACGGCCTTGTTCATGTTGTAGATCTTCAGCGCGAGGATGGAGAGACGGTCGATAGCCCAAGCGGGGCTCTCGGTGTTGATCTTGGCATCGGGGAGGGGCTTCACATCCGCGAAGTGGGTGTAGAAGAAGCTGTCGATGAGCTCTACGAGGTCGGTGCGCTCTTGGTTGCTGCGGTCGATACGGCGCTTGATCTTCAGCGCTTCGACAGGGTCGATCTCGGGATCACGGATGATGTCCTCGAGGCACCACTGGGCGTTGTCGATCCAGTTCTTACGGAAGAGGTCATGCTCGATCGTGTGCTCGGGGTAGGGATTGCCTGTGCAGGGTGTGTCCACGCTGCCTCGTAGCTCGTAGGCTTGGATAGCTTCCTGGAAGATGCGGGTGGCTAATTGGCTGAACTGCTTCATATCTTATCTGAGCGCCTTATTAGTGTCAGGTGTAGCGCCTATCAAAGGTAATGAAAAAGGTGTATTGTCCTAATGGACTCCGACTTACCTCTATCGGCGGGTCCGATGCAGTCGGAAGGCGGTGAGGTAGAGGCGCAGCTGGTAGTAGTTGAGACGCCCCTTGAGGGCTTCGTGGATGTCCTTCAGCCCCGCCTCATCACCCATCTTGGCGAAGAGTGGCGCGAGCTCGTCGAGCTGACGGCTGTCGATCCCTGCTTCTTGCTCCGTGAGGAGGCCCTTCTCGAGAAGCTGCGTGATGTGCCCGTAGATGGTGCCGACGCTGAGCTTACGGATGCTGGCTACCTCGAGTACGGTCTTCCCTTCGCGGATGAGGTGGCACGTCTGCTCCTGTGTACTCACACGAGGCTCTCGCTCGGCGGTCTTCTTCTTGCTCTTGGTCTTGGGGGAAGGCGCACCGCTGTCGGGTACGATGTAGGGCGTCTTGACCTCGGTCTTTGCAGCCTGGAGCCACTTGCCGAGACGCTCGTCTATCTGGAGGGCGTCACGGCTGAGGGTCTCACCTGTAGCGAGTGCCTGTGTACAGCTCTCGATGCGTATGAGGCCGCGCATCAGGCGTACGGTCTCGGCATAGAGGAGGTCGAGCTCGGCGATGAACTCCTTCACCTTCTTCATGCCACGGGCATCACGCTGGGTCTCGAGCAGGCTCACGAAGACCTCCGTCCAGCGGGGGAGGAAGTAAGCGAAGGCCTTGCGGGTGCGCTCGGCGATGGCGGGTAGGGCAGGCTCTCCCTCGGCGAAGAGGCCGTGGAGCTGCTGGACGAAGCGGTCGGCTACCTGACGGAGCTCATCGACCTTGAAGGCCTGCTCATGGGCCCAGTCTCCGAAGCGACTCTTCTGACTACGCTCGCTCTCCATGCGGTAGCTGTAGGCGTGCTGGCGGTAGAGGTCGGCGACATCGCTCCAGCTGAAGGCTTGGACAGCCTGCTGGAGCCAATAGCTGAGCTTGTCGGCGATGAGGCACTGACGTAGCTCCTCGTCGCTGGCTCGGGTGGCTTCGTAGCCTGTGATCTCGGGTGGTACGGAGAGCGTGTCTGAGCCTAAGGGAGAGAGGAGGACAAGGCCTTCGGGGCTTCTCAGGCGGGAGAGCGCTACGTAGGCTTGCCCCGAAGCGAAGACGGCCTCGAGGTCGATGGCTGCACGGTCGAAGGTCAGCCCCTGACTCTTATGTATCGTGATCGCCCATGCCAGGCGGATAGGGAAGTGCTTGAAGACGCCCTGGATGTCGGGCTCGGTATCGCCCGTGTCCTCGTTGAGGCGGTAGCGGGCATTCTCCCAGCTGTAGGCGGGTACGTCGAGGAGTTCGCCATTCTCCAGCCGCACGATGAGCTTCTTCTCGGTCATCTCCTCGACGGTAGCGAGCATACCATTGTAGAAGCGTCGGGGCTGCTGGAGGTCGTTCTTGATGAGCATGATGCGCGCGCCGACCTTCAGGCGGAGCATGGGCTCGATGGGGTAGAGGTGGTCGGGGAAGTCCCCTGCGATGCTGGCGTGATAGTCTTGATATGCACCAGGGAGGGCCTCGAGCGCCTTGCGGTTGATCTCGTCAGCACGGGCATTGTGCGTCGTCAGCGTCACGTAGCCCTCGCTCTTGATGGGATCGAAGGCGGGGTTGATACGCCCACGGAGCCACTGCATGTCCTCGGGGGTGAGGGCGCTGTAGCGCAGGTGGTTCAGTAGGTCGATGAAGCCGGCATCCTGCTGGCGGTAGACGTGTGTGAGCTCGATATAGAGCGGGGGATACTTCTGCAGGACGTGTGCGTGGAAGAAGAAGAGGCTGGGGTAGTACTGGCGCAGTACGTCCCACTCCTGTGGCTTGACCACGGGCGGGAGCTGCATCAGGTCGCCGATGAAGAGCACCTGCACACCGCCGAAGGGTAGCGGGCTTCTACGGACGCTACGCAGGAGGAGGTCGACGAGGTCGAGCGTGTCGGCACGGAGCATACTCACCTCGTCGATGACCAGCAGCTCGAGGGCTCGGAGGAGGCGGATCTTACGCTCCTGCAGATGGATGTGTCGGCGGAAGTCCCGTGGCGTGACCAGTAGCTGATTAGGCGTTGACGGGAGCTGGGCCATGGAGTCGGGGATGAAGGCGCCGATAGGGAGCTGTAGGAGGGAGTGGAGGGTCGTACCACCTGCATTGAGGGCGGCGATACCCGTGGGAGCGGCGATGACGCAGCTCTTGTAGGTGTGCTCCTTGATATAATGTAGTAGGGTCGTCTTCCCCGTGCCGGCCTTCCCCGTGAGGAAGATGTTGCGGTTGGTATGGGCGATGAAGGCCTGAAGGTACTCTTTGCGCTGCATGCTTAGGCGGCCAAGATACGTGACACGAGCTCAGAGTAGAGCTGGCTCGTAGGGATGTTGGCATCTACCCCCTTCGAGTAAGCGTCGATGAGGCGTATCTGGTGGATGATGGCGAAGGTCTGTGCGGCCGAGTAGCCTCGACGTGCCAGGTCGTAGTCGCGGGCGACGAAGGGCTGCACGCCGAGGAGGGAGGCGATGCTCCGCTCGTTGGGCTGGGCGATGTAGTAGACCGCCATAAGGTTTGAGAAGAATCCGAAGAGCGTGGAGAGCGTCATCTGGATGGGATGATTGCGCTCGTCGGAGGCGAAGTACAAGGCGATGCGGTAGGCACGGGCTGCGTCTCGGCGGATGAGTGCCGTGAGTAGCTCGAAGTTGTTGTACTCCTTGCTCACGCCGATGTAGTATTCGATGACCTCGGGGGTGACGGTGCGGGTGCCCTTCTCGGAGAGGGCTAGGGCGATCTTCTCGACTTCGTTGAGGATCTTCTCCAGATCATTCCCCGTGCTGTCGGCCATCAGATGGGCCGTGCGTGGGTCGATGTCGAGCTGGCGTGCGGCGAAGCTCTTGATGATGAAGTCGGGGATCTTCGAGTCGTACATCTTCGTGGACTCGAAGAAGCCACCTCGCTCGCTGATGGCCTTGTAGAGCGCCTTGCGCTTGTCGGCCTTCTTCTTGTAGCAGAGGATGAGGCACGTACTCTCGGGGAGCTCATCGAGGTGGGCGGCGAGGGTGTCGAGGTCGCGCACCTGCTGGGCTTCGCGCACCAAGACGAGGACCTGCGAGCCCATCATAGGGAAGCGCAGGGCTTCGAGGAGTATCGTGCGGGCATTGACCTCGGCGCCATAGAGGATACTCTGATTGAAGTCCTGCTCCTCAGCGGGAATCAGTTCCTTGGCCGCAAAGGAGGCTATCTGGTCTATGAAGAGGGGTTCGTCTCCAGCGAGCAGGTAGACTCGCTGGGGTTTGCGTTGCTTGAGCGAACGGATGATCTCGTCGTACGTGGGCATCTATACTATATTTATGTACTTTCGTGGGTATGAGCCCAATGAAGTACTCTCTACAAAGATAAGCATGATCGAGCTAAACCTGCCGAAGTGTCGCCTGCGTCTGGAGCAGCGTGTGGGCAAGCCCTACGTCTATGATGAGCTGCGGCGTAAGTTCGTCCGCCTCACGCCTGAGGAGTGGGTGCGCCAGCACTTCGTCCATTATCTTATCGATGTCTTAGGCTATCCCCAGCCCTTGATGCAGAATGAAGTGGCCCTGCGCCTCGGTGAGACCTCGAAGCGATGCGATACCCTCCTCTACGACAAGGCGCTCCGCCCGCAGATGATCCTCGAGTATAAGGCTCCCCACGTCGCACTGACAGAGACCGTGCTACAGCAGATCGTCCGCTACAACTATGTCCTGCGTGTGCCATACCTCGTCCTGAGCAACGGCCTCGACCATCTCGTCTGCCGTATCGACTACGACACGATGAGCTATACCTTCCTCTCCGAATTCCCCTCCTATGACAGCTTAGAGTGACGGAGCTTCCCCTACCGCCTAATACCGACACACCATGGAAGCCTTCCTACATTATATATGGGCACACCACCGCTATACGGAGCTGATCCCGCAGGGTGCTCTGGCAGGTGCCCGCATTGAGGTCCTCGACCCTGGGATACTCAATGTGCATGCTGGCCCCGACTTCTTCGCCGCCAAGGTGCGGATCGATGACCTCCTTTGGGTGGGGGCGGTGGAGATCCACCACGCCTCGAGCGAGTGGCACCAGCATCACCACGATACCGACCCCGCCTACCGATCCGTCATCCTCCACGTCGTCGAGCAGGACAATCGGCCTGTCATCTTCCCCTCGGGAGAGGCGCTACCCACCTGCCTCTTGATGGTGCCCGAAGAGCTTCGCCCCGAGGCTGCTGCCCTCCTCTGTGCAGAGGCAAAGCTCCCCTGCGCTGATCACCTCGCATTCGTCCCCGAAGAAGAGCGCCGTATGTGGCTCTCCTGTCTCTCGCGTAGCCGCCTCTCCCGCAAGGTCTCGGCCGTGCGTCAGCTCCTCGAGCGGAGCGAAGGCGACTGGGCGCAGACCCTCTATGCCCTCTTCCTCCGTGCGCTGGGCTTCGGGCTCAATGGCGATGCGATGGAGCGCTTGGCCTTCGCCCTGCCCCTGCATCTCCTCCTCAAGCATCGCGACCAGCTCCCGCAGGTCGAAGCGCTCCTCCTCGGCTCAGCAGGCCTCCTCGACTACCTCCCCGACGAAGCGCTCCGTGAGGAGCGGCAGCGGGAATATGCCTTCCTCGCCCATAAGTATGGCTTGACACCTCTTCCGCAAGGTACTTTCCGTCGGGCACGAACTCGCCCCACGGGTCTCCCCGAGTATCGCCTCCTCCAGCTCGCCACGCTCATCGTGCATGCTCCGCTCTGGGGGAGTGTCTTCCCCGAGATGCCGAGCATGGAGGCGCTGATGACCCTCTTGCGCCATCCCCTCCCTACACACTACTGCGGTGGGAAGTGGCGAGGAAGCGGGATGCTCTCCGAGGAAGCCGTCGCACATATCGCTATCAACGTCCTCGTTCCCTATCGTGAGGCCTGGCGTGCCCACTACCAGCGGGTAGGGGAGCCAGTGGGCGAAGAGCTGTGCCTCGACAAGCTCCCTGCGGAGGCGAACCATGTGACCCGCCTCTTCGCCGAAGCCGGTCTCACCGCACACTCCGCTCAGGAGTCTCAGGCCCTCCTCCAGCTTCACGCCGACTACTGCACCCCTCAGAGGTGTCATCGCTGTCCCTTCTCTGTCGCACTTTCTCCCTGCTCGTGTGCCCTTCGCTAAGGTGCTACCTTCGCCTTATCGCGCATATTCCTCTTATTATCTCGCGGAGGAAAAAGTGCTGTTCTTGCGCGGGAAAAAGCGCCTTCCCGTAGTGCTTTCCCTCTGTCTATGCACGTAGTCTTAAAGACCAGGTGCGTAAATCTAAATAGCCACGTACGTAGATGTTAGAACCACGTACGTAGCCCAAAGTTATCTGCCACTCGTCTACAACTTTGTATCCATACGCGGAGCAACAACCAATAGTGATTCATATACGAACCTCTATTGGTTGATGCCTCTAACCTACATTGGTTCACCCAGCGACCAATATAGGTTCATACTCCTCCCCTTCCGATGGGGATGCTTCGTCGTGGGACACCCGCTACGTCTGTGCTATGTGGGGGCGGCGAAATGCTGTCATATTGCCGGGAAAAAGTCTGCGCTTTTGGCAGAATGTGAAGTTTTGTAGGGGTGAATTAAACATTGGCACCCTCTTTGACTCTCATAAGGTAAAGGGGCTTCCCCACCACCCGCCTATATCTGAGGTCGAGTGCGTAGCCGTTCATTAGGAAGCACGGCACGTCTCGAGCCCGCGGTGAGGAGCTCCGGAGTGTTTTTCAATCAGATAAAGAAATATACTTAACGACTATGAACAAGGTATTGAAGAAATCAGCCGCTGTCTTAGGCTTGGTAGCGGTAAGTATTGCAGCTTCGGCTGCTACGGTCCACATAATGACCCGCAATGGTGGTAGCTCAAGTAGCTATACCGCTCAGTCAGGCGTCGAGGGTGTGACCTCAGCTAATGAATATGGATTCCAGAATGCAGCCTACGCCATAGGCTCGCGCCAGATAGGTAATGCTCCTGACCTCACACCTGCTGCCGAGAGCTCGGTGAAGGCGGTCGTCCACATCAAGGTGAAGAAGACCCAGCAGGTGCAGTCCCAGCAGATGATCGACCCCTTCGAATTCTTCTTCGGTGGCGATCCTCGTGGGGGCTCGCGTCGTAGCGAGCCCGTCGTAGGCTATGGCTCGGGTGTGATCATCAGCAACGATGGCTACATCATGACGAATAACCATGTCGTCGAGGGTGGTGACGAGCTCTCTGTGACGCTCAATGACAACCGTACCTTCAAGGCTAAGCTCATCGGCTCCGACCCCTCCAGCGATATCGCACTGATCAAGGTCGAGGCTAAGGACCTGCCTACGATCCCCTTCGGTAACTCAGAGAACCTTCGTCTCGGCGAGTGGGTCCTGGCTGTAGGGAACCCCTTCAACCTCACCAGCACCGTCACGGCTGGTATCGTCAGCGCTAAGTCGCGTGCCGCTGCTACGGGTGACCAGCTCGGTGTAGGTGCCTTCATCCAGACCGATGCTGCCGTCAACCCTGGTAACAGTGGTGGTGCCTTGGTCAATGCTGCAGGCGAACTCGTCGGGATCAACACGATGATCTACTCTCAGACGGGGAACTATGCCGGCTACTCCTTCGCAGTGCCCATCAACATCGCTGCTAAGGTCGTCTCTGATATCAAGAAGTACGGTACTGTACAGCGTGGTATGCTCGGGGTCGCAGGGGCTGATGTCACCAGCGAACTCGTACAGAAGGAAGGGCTGAAGGTCAACGAAGGCTTCTATGTCGCTGACTTCGCAGAGATCAGTGCCGCTCTGGCTGCTGGTATCGAGAAGGGTGACGTCATCACCGCCATCGACGGCCACCGCATCACCTCCTTCGCTCAGCTGCAGGAGCAGCTCTCCCGCTTCCGTCCTGGTGACGCTGTGCAGGTCACGGTGAACCGCAAGGGCGCAGAGAAGACCTACAAGGTCACGCTGCGCAATCAGGAAGGTGGCTCTAAGCTCCTCAAGCAGTCACCCAATGGAGCGAACAACCGCCTCGGTGCTACCCTCAAGGAGCTGGGAGCCAATGAGCTCCGTGCCTACGGTCTCTCCTACGGCCTCGTCGTCCAGTCCCTCCAGTCGAATAGCGCTCTGCGTAAGGCTGGGGTCCGCGAAGGCTTCGTCCTCTTGACGGCTAACAACGTGCCTCTGCGCTCGCAGAGCGACCTCAATCAGGTCGTCTCCGCCCTCGACAAGGCTGGTAGCCAGAGCCGCTCACGTCGCTCCGCCCTCCAGCTGCGTGGCTTCTATCCCGAGACGGGCGAAGTCGTGTCCTTCGTAGTCGATCTGTAAGTCCATCCCTCCTATATAAATGTAGCGTCCCCACGGGCGAGGCTGGGTAGCTTGGCTATCCTCCTCCCCCGTGGGGACGCTGTCTGTATGGGCTTCCTCTCCGTCGTTGTACTGCAGAAAAGGCTATCTTTGTCTAAGGTAAACAAATACGCATTCTCAAATGGTACTGTCTAGTAGAAGAAAGAACTACGCGCTTATCGCTTCGGTCATCGTAGCTGGTGGCCTCCTCCTCTCGTCCACAAAGGCAGCTGCCCAGACGGGTATCGCCCTGCGTCTCGGTCAGCCTGACGAGGTGACCCTCGGTGTCGACGGTCGCTTGACCCTCGATGCGGCAGCCTTCGTGCCCGTTGATAAGTCCAACTTCACCTACCTGCCTTCAGGGGCGACCCAAGAAGAGCCCTTCCGTATGGCGGCTGGGACCTCCATCACACAGGCTCGCCTCGGCTTCTTCGGTGGCTACGGTAACTGGACGGGTCGCATTGATGTCAACTACACGGGGCAGCGCATCACCTTCTGTGATATCTACGCAGCCTACGCCTTCAGTCCTCAGACGCGTCTTGTCCTCGGGCACCAGCTCGAACCACTGAGCATCGGGATGAATACCTCCACGCGTCACGGCTCGGTCACGACCCCACTGCCTCTCGACTTCCTCATCCCCTATACCCGTCACTGGGGGCTTGCTGGTACGCACTGGGGAGATAAGTATTGGCTCGGTGCAGGCCTCTTCGCTGGTAGCAGCGAGCGCGTCAATGCTCGTGAGAACCATATGGGCGAGGGCTATGGTGTCTCGGCACGTGCCGTCTGGCGCCCCATCAATACGGATCAGACGACTGTGCACTTCGGCTTCTCGGCCGTAGCTCGTACACCGGAGCGTGTGACTTCGGATGACGGCATCGTTGCCGTGGGTGGTCGCTCGGGCTCTGTCGTAGAGAACCGCAAGTTCATCGCTGGTGGCTTCTCAGGGATCGACCACTACACCATCTGTGATCTGGAGGCTGCTTACCGTGATGACCGCTTCTTTGTCCAGGGTGAGGCCCTGTGCTCGACCTTTGTCACACAGGAAAGACCAGGGGTTATTACGAATGGGGCGAAGACGTATAATATTGATGGTAGTGAGAGTGTCTCCTTCTGGGGCGGATATCTCGTAGGCTCCTATATGCTCCGTGGGAAGCAGCGTAGCTACTCCAATAGCGGTGCAGTCTTCTCTAATGTCAATAATGAGGTGGAGCCTGGTGGCAATGTCGAGCTTATGATCGGTGCCAGCGCTATCGATACCCAGGGCTATATGGGGCAGGCCTATGAAGCCCTTGGAGCGGTGAACTGGTATCCCAATACCGCGATGATGCTCGGCCTCAGCTATACCTTTACTTCCTTCAGCAAGGATGCTGTTGCACTTGGCCGTCTGCGCTCCAGCAGCGGCGATGGTCTGAGCTACCATACCCTGCAGCTACGCGCGCAGTTCGTATTCTAATCATTCGATATGTCTTTACGATCGATCCTACTTCTCTCCGCCCTCGTCCTCGTCCCACTATGGGGTGAGGCGAAGGTCGTGAAGCCCAAGGCTCCCACGCAGAGCCCCGAGCAGCTCCTCCGTGAGGCGGAGCGTGCCTATCACGCCTATCAGTTTGGCCCTGCCTCGACAGCGCTCTCCAAGTATATCTCCAGCCTCCAGCGCCACCGTCAAGCGGTGCCCGACAGCATCACGATGCTACAGGGGCAGATAGCACGTGCCGAGCGTATGTATGGCGCAGCTGATGAGCTCCGCGTCGTCGATAGCACACTTGTCGGGATCGATCGCATAGCCGAGCTCCTCCCTCAGGGCAGTGGGCGCTTCCTCATCGCTGAGCAGCTCCCCGCCGATATTCGCTCCCTCCTCCCCGTGGAGACGCCCGTAGTAGGCGACAGCCTGCACCCGGCACCTCCCGTCTTCCCCATCTTCGGCTTCGTCGATGCTCTGGGGCGCAATAGCATCATCCCCGATGCTCATGCGCTCGCTTGGTATGCTAAGGCAGGCCGTAGCTGGGAGCGTCAGGGGGTAGCGACCAAGACGCTGGAGTCCGATGCGCCTATCCGCTCGCCCTTCCTCCTCGAGGATGGTATGACGCTCTTCTTCGCTCGCCGCTCTCCCGCAGGCCTCGGTGGCTATGACCTCTATATGACGCGCCTCACCGAGCAGGGTAATAGCTTCTTCGAGCCTACCCTCCTCGGCATGCCGTACAACTCCCCCTACAACGACTATCTGCTCGCCTACCACGAGAGCGAAGGCTGGGGGATACTTATCAGTGACCGCTTCGCTCCCGAGGGACAGGTCCACGTCTATCGCTTCACTGGTCGCCCTGCCTTCCTCGCTGGTCGTCAGGGTGGTGAGACGACGGAGCTTGCGCCTGAAGAGGCCTACCGCCGTGCGACCCTCTCGGGTGTCCTCTACGAAGGCGAGGCCGTAGCCGTACAGCCTACGACGCAGCGCGAGGAGAAGGCGGAGCTGACCTTCCACCTGCAGGGCGCAGTCGTCTACCACCGCTGGGCAGACTTCAAGAGTGACGCTGGCCGTCGCACCTTCGCTGAGGCCGAAGCTCTACGCGAATCCCTCGCCCGTGAAGAGGCCTGCCTCAGTGAGCTCCGTGCTCGCTGGAGAGAGGGTGATGCCTCTGTGCGCAGTGAGCTGCGTAGCGAGCTCCAGCTCCTCGAAGCCTCTGTCCAGCAGAAGGCAAAGCAGCATCGCGACCTCCTCAATGCCGTACGCCGCCACGAAGGCGTGCGCTAATCCTTCCCCCCAATCCTCTACGCATTTGGAATCATTCAGTCAGGTAATCAATGAGGTGATCCCCGTCTCGGCTTGGATCGCCCTCTCTATATCGGGCCTTCTGCTCGTCGTCTCGGGCTTCATGTCCTCCTCCGAAGTCGCCTTCTTCTCGCTCTCTCCCTCCGATATCGACACGATCAAGGAGGAGGAGCATCCTGCGGATCAGGGCCTCGTAGAGCTGCTCAAGGATTCGGAGCGCCTACTGGCGACGATCCTCATCGGCAATAATCTGGTCAACGTGGCTATCGTCATCTTGACCGGCTATGCCTTTGCGCAGATCTTCGACTTCACGCATGCTCCCGCCCTGGGCTTCATCTTCCAGACGGTCATCCTGACGCTCCTCTTGCTGCTCTTCGGTGAGATCATCCCGAAGGTCTATGCCCAAGCACACCCCCTCGCATTCAGCCGCTTCTCCTCGGGGAAGATGGCGCTGATCTCGCGCATCCTCTATCCTTTCTCCTCCTTCCTCATGCGCTCGACGAGCATGCTGACGAGTCGCATGCAGCCCAAGCGCTATGACCTCTCCGTGGATGACCTCTCGCAGGCCGTCGACCTTTTGGAGGGACATGAGCCCGAGGAGAAGGAGCTCTTTGAGGACATCATCAACTTCCACAACAAGACCGCCTCGGAGATCATGGTACCCCGTGTGGACATGGTCGATATCGACGTGGCGTGGGACTTCCATCGTATGCTTCACTTCGCCCTCGATTCGGGCTACTCACGTATCCCCGTCTACGAGGGGTCGGAGGACAATATCCGCGGTATCCTCTACCTCAAGGACCTCATTCCCTACAAGGAGCAGGAGGCGAACTTCGACTGGACGAAGCTCATCCGTGACGCGCTCTTCATCCCTGAGAATAAGCCTCTGGACGACCTCCTCGAGGAGTTTCGCAGTACGAAGAAGCACATCGCCGTCGTCGTCGACGAGTACGGCGGTACGAGCGGTATCGTCACCATGGAGGACCTCCTCGAGGAGATCGTCGGGGAGATCTCGGACGAATATGACGAGGAGGAGCTACCCTACAAGCGCCTACCCGATGGGAGCTACCTCTTCGAGGGAGGGACGCCGCTGACGGACGTCCTTCGTGCGCTCGACCTCGAGCAAGGCACCTTCGGCAAGGCCGAGGAGCAAGTCGATACCCTCGGTGGGCTCGTCCTCGAGCTCAAGCAAGACCTGCCTCGCAAGGGGGATCTGGTCACGGCTGGCGAGTGGAGCTTCCGAGTCACGAGCTTGGAGAAGTTCCGCATCACCGAGGTCCAAGTCATTCCCCCTCCAGCGGACGACACGACATCGGGTACAGTATGACGCTGGAGCACATAGAAGGGTTACCCTCTGGGGTAGCCCTTTGTCTTGGTCACTTCCCCGTCGAGGGGCGACGGGAGCGCCGTAGCAGCGAAGAGGCTGCTGTGGGCACTATCCTATGTGACCTCTTCGGCTGTGCTACACCGCCCCAGCGGGAGCATGACGCTACGGGGCGGCCCTTCCTCCCCAGTGCACCCGAGCAGAGCGTGAGTATCTCGCATGCCGAGGGCCACGCAGCTGTGCTTCTCACGCCCTCCACGCTCCGTCCCGGGGTGGATATAGAGACTTACCGCCCGCAGCTCCGTGCCATAGCCTCGCGCTACCTGACAGAAGTCGAATGGAATCTGCTTGAGCATAGAGCTCCCTCCCTCTCGGAGCTTCAGCTCCGCACCCTCCTGTGGTCAGCGAAGGAGACCGCCTTCAAGATCTTCGGCCCGCCCGATGCCTCGCTCCATTGCTTCACGCTGGAGCGTATAGACCCTGCCTCGCAGCAGCTACGCCTCGGCTACGCTCGTGAGGCCACTTCGCTCACGGTGCACTACACACTGCGCCCTGACTACCTCTTCACCTTCGGCTGGTATGAGGCTTAGCCTACCGCCCGCCCACCACACTGATATTACTTAACCACTCAATATCGTATCAATGACTATGCGTAAAACCCTACTTGCGCTCCTCATCGCCCTCGGCGTCGGCTCCATCGCACGTGCTGACGAGGGTATGTGGCTCCTGGAGCAGCTCTCCAAGAAGTACCCTGAGCTCGTTAAGCGCGGGCTCTCGATGAAGGAGTACGATCTCTACAACCCCAACGGCACCTCGCTCAAGGACGCTGTCGTCAGCTTTGACGGTGGCTGTACGGGTGAGATCATCTCGTCGCAGGGGCTCGTCCTGACGAACCACCACTGCGGCTATGACGCGATCCAGAAGCTCAGCAGTGTCGAGCACAACTACCTCGAGAACGGCTTCTGGGCGCAGAGCTTCGCCGAAGAGCTCCCCGCTAAGGGCGTCGTCGTGACCTTCATCGACAAGATCGAGGACGTCACGGACTTCGTGCAGGCAGAGCTCAAGAAGGTGCGTAAGGGCACGGGCATGGAGTACCTCTCGCCTGCCTTCCTTCGCTCGGTAGCTCGCAAGCGTGTCGGTGACAACTACCTCAAGGATCACCCAGGCACAGAGGTCGAGATCCGTCCCTTCTACAATGGGAACAAGTACCTCATGTTCACCAAGAAGGTCTACTCTGACATCCGCTTCGTCGGTGCACCTCCCAGCGCTATCGGGAAGTTCGGTGCCGACACGGACAACTGGAAGTACCCCCGTCACGCTGGTGATATCTCCATCTTCCGCATCTACGCTGATGCCAACGGCAACCCTGCTCCTTACTCAGAGAGCAACGTGCCTCTGAAGCCCAAGCGCTGGTTCAACATCTCTACCGATGGCGTACAGCGTGATGACTTTGCTATGATTATGGGCTTCCCTGGTCGTACCAACCACTTCTTCCTCCCCTCCGAAGTAGAGGAATGGAAGACTATCGACAATGATATCCGCATCCGCATGCGCAACATCCGTCAGGAGGTCATGCTCAAGGATATGCTTGCCGACCCCAAGGTGAACATCATGTACGCCGCTAAGTACGCCCGCTCGCAGAACGCCTACAAGCGTGCTATCGGTGCGAACTTCGGTATTGAGAAGAATAACTTCAAGGCCACCAAGCAGCAGGAGATGGAGTCCCTCCTCTCGTGGGCTAAGGAGAAGGCGCCTAAGTCTTACAAGTCTTATGCTGATGCTGTCTCCACGATCGACCGTGCTATCGAGGGTCGTCGTGACCTGCGTCGCCAGTTCTGGTACCTTGACGAAGGGCTGTGGCAGACTATCGAAGCTACGCACGCCCCAGGTGCTGACGACCCGCTGACCGCTACGGACAAGGCCTTCACTGCCTACAACAACAAGGACTACCTCCCCTCGCTTGACGCTAAGATCGCTAAGGCTGAGCTCGCTGAATACACGCGTCAGATCGATCGCAAGGACTGGCCCACGGCTATCGCTGAGGGTATCGATAAGTTCGGCTCGGTAGATGCTTACGTCGATGCGATGTTCGCTCAGTCGACCTTCACCACGCCTGAGGGCTTCGAGGCCTTCAAGAAGCTGAGTGCTAAGGAGCAGCAGGCTGTCCTCACCTCCGACCTGATGTCGCGCTTCGCTGCCTCTGTCCGCACCAAGCGTGATCAGCTGACGAAGGATCTCCGTGCCTTCGATAACCCCATTGATCTGGCTCGTCGCACCTACGTCGGCGGTATCATGGCTCAGCGTGGCACGGACAACCTCTGGCCCGATGCCAATAGCACGCTGCGCTTCACCTACGGTCAGGTCCGTGGCTACTCACCCGTCGACGGCGTCGAGTATCAGGTGCCTACGACCCTGCGTGGTGTGATGGAGAAGGAAGACCCCACCTCATGGGAGTTCGCTGTCCCCGCTCGTCTCAAGGAGATCTACCAGAAGCAACTCTACGGCGAAGGCAAGCGCTGGGCAGCTAAGAAGGCTGACGGCACGTATGAGATGCCTATCAACTTCGCTGCTACGACCCACACCACGGGTGGTAACTCCGGTAGCCCCGTCTTCAATAAGTACGGCGACCTGATCGGTATCAACTTCGACCGCAACTGGGAAGGTGTCGGTGGTGACATCCAGTACCTGCCCTCCTACCAGCGTAGCATCATCTGTGATATCCGCTACGTCCTCCTGCTCATCGACCAGCTCGGTGAGTGCCCCCGCCTCATCCAGGAGCTGTCGCTCGTCTCACGCCGATGAATACCCAGAGCCCCAAGCGTCCGCACCTCGTCGTCCTCTCGGGGGCGGGGATGAGTGCCGAGAGCGGCCTGTCGACCTTCCGCGATAGCGATGGTCTGTGGGCGGGGCATGATGTCCAAGAGGTCGCCAGCATCGAAGGTTGGTACCGCGATCCCCAGTGCGTGCTGGACTTCTACAACCAGCGCCGTCGGGAGTTCGTCGGAGCAGAGCCCAACGAAGGGCACCGTCTGCTCTCCCGCCTTGAGGACTACTATCGTGTGACGATCGTCACGCAGAACGTCGACGACCTGCATGAGCGTGCGGGTAGCAGCCGTGTCATCCACCTCCATGGGGAACTGATGAAGAACCGCTCCGTGCGTGATCCCTTCACCACCTACCCTGCCGAGGGAGCGACACGTGAGCTCCATGTCGGGGACTTAGCGCCTGATGGCACGCAGCTCCGCCCCTTCATCGTTTGGTTTGGCGAAGAGGTGCCGGAGATGATCCCTGCTATCGAAGCCACCGAAGAGGCAGATCTCTTCTTCGTTATCGGCACGTCACTGGAGGTCTATCCTGCAGCGGGACTGCTGGGCTACGTCCCAGGGAAGGCGCCCGTCTACTGCATTGACCCGAAGCCTGTGCGTAGTAGCTACCGCCCCGACCTCATCCATATCCAGGCGGGCGCTGTAGCAGGTATGCGCGACCTCTATGCGCGCTTGACCGAAGGCCGCTAACCGCCCTCCGCTGAGCTTCATCACCGAAGCTCGCATCCCCATCCTATGAAGGCTGTCCGCACCCTTCCCTCGTGGAAGCGTGCGGACAGCCTCTTTTTGTGCGTGCTCCTCGCTTTCTCGGTGCTCCGTAGCACTACTCCTTGGCCCTCTCTTTCGCCCGAGAAAACTTCCACTCCACCGCAGCCAAAACCACGAAGGTCTACACCTATTCTTCTATCTTGGTGCGTGGTCCTAAGATCCACGCACGTAGCTCAAAGGATTTTCCCACGTAGTCTTAAAATCCACGTACGTAGACAAAGGAAATCTCCCGCACTTTGTCCCAAATACCACGCGACGAGGGGTTGAATACCGCTATTCCTTCGTGCCTTTCCCTCCGCTCTTTCCCCTCACGTATCTATACAGTAGCGCCCCATGATCCGATGAGGATCATGGGGCGCTGACGCTTGTGGGGAGGTAAGGCGGGGCTTACTTGAGGGCGGCGAGGACGTTGCGCTCGATGCGTGCCGTGAGGTCGTCGGTGGGCTCGGCGACGAAGGCACGACCCGTGACCGTCTCATACAGCTCGATGTAGCGGTCGGAGACACTCTTGCAGTACTCCTCGGTCATCTCGGGGACGACTTCGCCGTCACGGCCTTGGAAGCCGTTCTTGATGAGCCACTGGCGGACGAATTCCTTGGAGAGCTGCTTCTGCTCTTCGCCACGCTCGAAGCGCTCTTCGTAGCCTTCGGCATAGAAGTAGCGGGAGGAGTCGGGCGTGTGGATCTCGTCGATGAGGTAGATCTTGCCGTCCTTCTTCCCGAATTCGTACTTCGTGTCGACGAGGATCAGGCCACGCTCACGTGCCATCTCCTGACCACGCTTGAAGAGAGCGTAGGTGTAGGCCTCGAGCAGCTTGTAGTCTTCTTCGCTGACCAGACCCGTGCGGATGATCTCCTCGCGGGAGATATTCTCGTCATGGCCGACATCTTCCTTCGTGGTGGGAGTGATGATGGGCGAGGGGAAGGCTTCGTTCTCACGCATGCCGTCGGGGAGCTGGATACCGCAGAGGGTGCGTTCGCCTGCCTTATAAGCCCGCCAAGCTGAGCCGGTGAGGTAGCCACGGATGACCATCTCTACACGGAAGGGCTCACAGCGCAGGCCGAGCGATACCATAGGGTCGGGAGCAGAGATAAGCCAGTTGGGGACGATGTCGCGCGTAGCTTCGAGGAAGTAGGTCGCGATCTGGTTGAGGACTTGTCCCTTGTAGGGGATGCCCTTGGGGAGTACGACGTCAAAGGCGGAGATGCGGTCGGTGGCGATCATCGCTACCTGCTCACTGCCGAGGAAGTACACGTCGCGGACCTTGCCATGATAGACGTGATCCTGATGGGGGAACTGAAAGTCCGTGCGGACGAGTGTCTGTGCCATAGTGCTATCTTGTGTGATTAGTTTGTGATGTGTCGGAGGGGGCGGACGTCTTTTCGTCCTTGGCATCGTAGACGGCCACGATCTCGGAGACGAGCGGGTGGCGCACGATGTCGGTCTTATCGAAGTGGATGAAGCTGATACTCTTCAGTCCGTGGAGCTTGTCGAGCGCGTCCTTCAGACCCGAGGTCACGCCACGGGGAAGGTCGATCTGCGTGAAGTCCCCCGTGATGATCATCTTCGAGCCCATGCCGAGGCGTGTGAGGAACATCTTCATCTGCTGCGGCGTGGTGTTCTGCGCTTCGTCGAGGATGACGACGGCATCGCTCAGCGTGCGACCACGCATGAAGGCCAGCGGGGCGATCTGGATGACGCCTGTGTCCATGAGGTCCTTGAGCTTGGGGGCGGGGATGAGTTCGCCGAGGGCGTCATAGAGTGGCTGGAGGTAGGGGTCGAGCTTGTCCTTCATCTCGCCAGGGAGGAAGCCGAGCTTCTCGCCTGCTTCGACGGCAGGGCGGGAGAGGATGATACGGCGTACCTGCTTTGCCTTGAGGGCTTTGACCGCAAGGCAGATGGCGATGAAGGTCTTCCCCGAGCCGGCAGCACCCGTGGCGAAGCACAGGTCACGCTCAGCGAACTCGCGAGCCATGCGGCGCTGACGCTCCCCGCGGGGGAGGATCGCCTTGCCGTGGACGCCGTAGATGAGTACGTCGCTCTCGGTGGTGGGCAGGGTGTCGGCGACCTTACTGCGGTGCCGACGCACGACCTCAATGATCTGTGCTTCGGTCAGCTGGTTGTGGCGACTGCACAGGGCTTCCAGAGAGGAGAGGATGTGCAGGAGCTCTTCGGCGGCTTGGTCTTCGCCAAGTACCTTGATGACGTTCTGGTGAATGCGTAGCTTCGTCTTAGGGAAGAGGTTCTGTAGCGTGACGAGGTTCGCGCGGTTGACACCGACGAACTCCTGCGTGTCGGCTTCCTCTAAGACGTAGAGTCGCTCCATCATAGGCTTATAGTCGTTGGGATAGGGTGATGAGATGCTTGATGTGGGTGCGCCATTCGGGGGCTGCTGCCTGCAGGTCGCTTAGGCTGCGGGGGAAGCGATAGCCCCAGTAGTGATGCGGGTCCTCGGGGCGGTTGATCTGCTCCTCGGCGGGTGTGGTGAGCCAGAGATGGCTGTCGAGGCTCATCCAGTCGGCAAGGGGGAGGAGGACAGCCGCGGATGGGGAGGCGAGATGTGCCTCGATGATGCGGCGGTAGAGGGCTTCTTCGTCGGGAACCTCTTCGGTGAGAAGGAGCTCCTGGCGATAGTAGCGCTCTTGCTCGCTCGCCGAGAGGCTGTGCCACCAGCCACGTAGCGAAGGCATATCGTGGGTGGAGGTCGTGGCTACCGAGCGGGCGGGGAAACTGTCGGGGCGTGCCCAGCCCGTGGGGGTAAAGGCCTTCGGCATACGCTCCAGCTCAAGGGAGAGGACCTGTAGCTCGTCGAGGACGGCGGGTACAGACGCGGGGATCATCCCGAGGTCCTCGGCACAGAGCAGAAGGCGCGTGTGGCTCGTTAGCGCACCGAGACGCAGCAGGGCGGTGGTGCGGAAGAGTTCGTTGTGTCGGACGTAATAGTAGTCATCGCTGACGGCTCGCCAGCGCTCCTGCAGCTCTTCGGGGAGGCGAGCGAAGAGACGACTGCGCTCCAGCGCGATGCGTGGGTGGTAGTGTCCCGCCTTGTACGGATCGGCGATGAGGGCGGTCTCCGTGCATAGCTCAGCGAGTACGGCTGCGACGTCGGCTCCGAGAGCGCGCTGGGCGGCCTCCGTCTCGTAGATGGCTTGCGCGCCATACGTGAGCTGATAGAGCCCTGCAAGGGCCGTGCTATGGAGGTAGCCGCTGTCGAGGAGGTCATCGAAGCTGTCGCCAAGGCGTGCCGTCAGCTCGTCTTCGTGGACGAGTGGTGCGGTAAGTAGCTCAATGGGGAAGGGGAGGGCGAGCTTCTCCTGCCACTCCTCGAGACTATAGGGGAGTGCGGGGTGGAAGTGCCCCAAGAGCCCAGAGCGCTGCGTGCGTGGCACCTCCCAGATGCGGAAGAAGCCGAGGATATGATCGATGCGGAAGGCGTGGAAGTAGCGGGCCTGACGCTCGAAGCGCTGGCGCCACCAGTGGAAGTCACCTTCCTCCAGCATACGCTCCCAGTTGTACGTGGGGAAGCCCCAGTTCTGCCCGTCGGCAGCGAAGTCATCGGGCGGGGCGCCTGCGGACTGCTCGGTGTGGAAGAGATGCGGTGCCATCCAGACGTCGACGCTGTGGGGCGCTACGCCGATGGGGAGGTCACCCTTGAGGAAGACGCCTCGCTCCTCTGCATAGCTGCGCACCGCCTGGAGCTGGCGGTCGAGGACGAACTGTAGCCAGTAGTAATAGCCTCCCTCCTCGGCGTGTGCTGCGTCGTCGAGATAGGCGGCTGCCTTCGCCTCGTCATACGCTTCCCATCCAGCCCAGGCGCTGGGTGTGCCCGAGCCAAACTGGTCACGTAGCACGCAATAGAGGGCGTAGGGACGTAGCCAAGCGGCTGCCTCGTCGTAGAAGAGGCGGAAGTCCTCGCTCGTAAGGTCGGCCTTACCCTGCAAGTCGAATGCACGGCGAAGGAAGCGCTCCTTCAGCTCAAGTACGCGAGGGTAGTCCACGGCGGGGAGCTGGCGTAGTGCCTTCGCCTCGCGGAGGAACGCCTTACGCTCCTTCGAGGGCAGGGCGGGCAGTGCCTCGGGATCGATGTATATGGGGTGGAGGGCGTCGACGGATATCGCATTGTAGGGATAGGAGTCGGCGGTGCCTCGTGTGCTGGTGGTATCGTTGATGGGGAGGAGCTGGACGGCGTGCATACCTGCTTCGGCTGCGAAGTCAATGGCTTCTCTGAGCGCGCCGAAGTCGCCTATACCCCAGTCGGTGTCGCTACGCAGCGAGAAGAGCGGTGCGACAAGACCTGCCGTACGCACGGGGCGGCTGGGGAGATGGAGGTAGCTATCCTGCACGTGGCAGTAGGGATAGATGGTGCTGTCGGGGAGATTTGCCCAACGGTCTTCACCCTCCTCCCAGAGATAGGTATAGCCTGCGTCTGTGCTGAGGAGGTATTTGTAGCGAAGCGAAGTGGGGGCGAAGCCTATGGCGGAGGCGGGGAGCGTAGCGCTCCAGCGTCCTTGTCCGCGGTAGGTGAGGGGAAGCGCCTTTTTAGGATTCCAGCTCCCAAGTGCCTCGCAGTTCCCCGTCACGAGAAGGCGCTCGCCCCGACGTAGGGCGGGAGTGTGGACGGAGAAGGTGAGGCCAGGCTGTGGCGCTTCCTCCGGAGCTGTGGCCTGCTGACCGAGGATATCGCAGAAGGCCGCCGAGAAGGCGGGGGCATCCTCAGGGCAGTCGATCCAGCGGTCTTGTGTGAAGACGGCCGTGTCGCCAGCGGGGAGATGAAGTTCGTGGGGGATCCGCCATTCCTCGCGCAGTACAGCCCCCGTCTCATCGGTGAGGCGGTAGCTATATATATAATGTATAGGGGAGGTGGCGGAGGGGAGGTGTAGAGTCGCTTGCCAATGCCCTTCCCCGAGATGCTCGAGGGGGAGGGTCTGCGCTCCAGAGTGGGCGGGGCTGTCGGCAGCTCGGCCTACGAGCGTGAGCCGCTCGTGGGGCTGCGCCCAGTACTCGATGGAGAAGGTGACTGTCATCTATAGATAGGGTCCTACCATTCGTTCGTGTAGAGTAAGGTGCATCTGTATGTACCTTCCGCTGCAAAGGTACGCAATATCTTCGGCCCTGGGGTAGGGTGGTGTGGGCTCCTACTTCGGTAGGGAGGGGTATGAACCTATATTGGTCCGCGGGGCGACCTATATTGAGACTCTTGCCGCGAGTCCTACCCTCTATTTATTCTGCTAAGGCATCGCACGGTCAGCTCCCCGATATGCCTCTCCGAAGCGATACGTAAGCCCCTTCGCCTTATCGTGAGTACTCCTCTTATCCAGCGGAGGGAAAAGGGCCATTCTCGCGGAGGGAAAAGCGCCTTCCCATAGTGGTATTCTTCTATCTACGCACGTAGTCTTAAAGACCAGGCACGTAAATCCAAATATCCACGTACGTAGATATTAGAGCCACGTACGTAGTCCAAACTTATCTGCTACTCGTCCACAACTTTTATCCCTACGCGGAGCAACAACCTCATATAGGTCACTTCACAAAGCTATATAGCTCTACCCACGCACCTATATTGGTCGCTGAGCGAAGCTATATTGGTCGGTGACGTGACCTATATAGGTCGCCCCGCGGACCAATATAGGTTCACTCAGCTCCCCTCGTTGGTACGTCGGAGTACCTCCCCAAAGAGCAGAGATCTGACTGCGCGGAAAGGTGCGTCGTCAGCGGGCTTTCGGGAGATGCAAAGTGTAAAATAAGTAGTGCTTCGCGGGCGTGAAAGCTCCATATTTTGGCTTTTTCTTACCTTTGCGTGTCACCTGAGGGAGCACAAGCGGTGCCTCATACGGTGACCTACAGACCCGAAAGCCGGGAACCTTCTCCGTCTTTATCCTGATCTCGAGAGCCTATCTCGAGCTATGGAGCGAGTCGCTGAAGGTATGTTGTACCTAAACCAAATTTTATGACGTTGAAAGGAATTCTTTTCGGCGCACTGGCGGGCGTGGTGCTCTTAGGAGCGACCTCAGCAAGCCTTCCCTCCCAGCCCTCTTCAAGTGGTCTCAGTGTGGGTGACGTGCTACCGGAAATGAAGTCTCTGGACGCGGAAGGTCGTGCCTCCACCACGGAGTCAGCACAGCGCTATCGTCTCATCCACTTCTGGGCAGCCTATGATGCTACCAGTCGCGCCGCGAATGTGGTATGGGATCATTACTTCGCTGGTAAGGCACAGACGGCTATCGACTATCAAGCGATCTCGCTTGATACCGATGACGCTGTCTGGTCACAGACGATCTCCCTCGACCAAGTGGATCAAGAGGACCAGCGCTACATCGCCCCCACGGAGCGTAGCCGCTATATGGCAAGTGCAGGACTCCTCGACGGACTACACACCTACCTTGTGGATGATCACGGGGTCGTCGTAGCCGTAGATCCGACGCCAAGCGAATTAGCGAACTATCATTAAACTCAAATTATTGGCAAGAGCCACGATCAGGGATCCCCTGGCCGTGGCTCTTGCTTTTTGTCTACGTGGCGGCCGAATACCCTTCCTTGTGCTGGGCTACTCGGTGAGGTCGCTCCCCTCGATGTCGACATTTCGACAGCCCTCGAGGAGGAAGCGCTTCTGATTGGGGTGGAACTTCGGGTAGCTCGTCGTCGGCTCGATCTTATTGCCACGCCACAGGATACCGTCGGTGCTGATGGCGTGCAGGAGCGGCGTGTCGAAGGTGCGGAAGACGTTGTCCTCGATGCGGATGCTCTTCGGCCCCTGCCCATAGAAGGGGTGTCGCTGTGAGGCGAGCTCGGGGATGATGGGGTGAATGCTGATGACTGCGCTGGTGAACTGGTAGAGGCTCGTCAGTACATCTTGGAAGAGGTTGCGGCGGATCGTGACCTCACGCGTCTGTCCCGACTCGTACCACATATTATTGTCCGTGCTGAAGAGGATCGCCGAGCCGCTGACGTGGTCGAAGGTGTTGTCCTCGATGAGGACGGGTCGGGGTGTATTGATGAGGATGCCTCGGGCGCGGTTGTGACGCACGAGGTTGTGGGAGAAGTTCACGCTCGGCGTGCGGGTGAGGTTCTCCATGCTGATCTGTCGCTCGGGTGTATAGTCTGCGGGTAGCTCCTCGTCGAAGGTGATGCGCAGCTCGCGTGCGCCCTTGAGCTGCTCGCCATCAGCTGGGCTAATAGAGCGTACGTGGAAGGTGGCTTCCAGCCCCTGGATATCGCGTGAGGTGACCAGACGCACCGAGTCGCCAGGCATAGCCCACGTGTAGCCAAAGGCCTGCTCGTGCATGAAGCGCCCGACGAGCGTGTGCTTACCCTCACGTGCTGTGACCTTGAGATAGACGCCATGGACGTTCAGCGCATCGTCCATCATGTTCTCAAAGCGGCAGTGCTGTACGGAGATCTTCCCCTCACAGGCGACGAAGTGCGTGGCATCTGCCTGGGTGGTGAAGTAGCGTCCTGTGCGGGGGCGGAGCTGGATGTGGAAGCGCTCCAGCGTGATGTTGCGGGAGTTTTGCGTGAGGACGCCCATGCCCTCGGCGAAGTGGATGTTCATATCCTCAAGGCGGATATCACGGCTCTCGGTGATGAAGATAGCTGGCTGGGGGCGGTAGCCGGTGCGGGCGGCGAAGACCGTCCCTGCGAGGAGGTGGGAGTCTTTCCAGTGGGGAGCGTAGAGAAGTGGCCTTGTATGCTTGCCCGTGATACCCATAGCAGCAGCCTCGCGCGGAGTGAGCTGACGGATGTCCTTATTCGGGAGGAGCATGTCGGAGGTGCGGTAGAGGAGCTCGCGCGTCTTCGGATCAAAGGCGAGCCCATGGTTGGGTATAGAGGTCCAGCTCGTGCCGTAGGTCTCCAGCTGCCCCTTGTCCGTGATGCGCCACTTGACCCAAGGTGCGGGGGTGAAGACGATGCCGTGCGCGGTGTCGGAGTGCAGGATATGCAGCTGCGAGATCTGCGGATTGGTGAAGTCGATCGTAAGCCCTCGGAGCTCGACGCCCTGACAGCTGTCGAGGACGATGGGGAGCATGCGGTCTTCGAAGAGCAGTTCACTTCCCTCACCCTTCACGATGACGTGGCGCCAGCTTCGTAGGAGAAGGCCTATCGGACGGCTACCCGCGTGGTCGTGATTGGAGATGAAGTACTCGCGCTCTACGGCTCCCTCACGGGTGAAGTGGTAGCGCCCAGGGCGAAAGCGTAGCTCCAGCGTGTCGCCTCCCTTCACGAGGTCGGGGTGTAAGCCCTCGAGGAGCTTGCGGAAGACGGGCGTGGCATTGATCTGCTTCCCCTTGCGAGGGGCGAAGGCGGGGAGCTGAATGACGTGGCGATGAGCCTTTATGGGAAGCCCTGCGATGAGGAGCAGGGCGAGCGAGAAGAGGGCGTATCGGGTGGGAGCGAGCTGACGCATAAGCTGGATGTCGGTGCTGTGAGCGAGGAGGAGAGTAGAGGAGGGAGGCGGTAGCTTCCCCTGGTTTCGTAGAGATAAAGAAGTAGCCCCAACTCCTTGCCCACATCGGGTAAGAGAGTTGGGGCTACTATGCTTAGTGCTGAGCGTGCTCAGTCGTGCCCGTCAGGCGCGGATTACTTCTTGGCCTTGATGCCGAGACGAACGGGCTTGATCATGTTCTCAGGAGCGAGTACCGTATCGAGGTCTTCCTTAGAGAGGATGCCGTGCTCGATGATGAGGTCATAGACACCGCGACCCGTCTCAAGAGCTTCCTTAGCGATCTTCGTAGAGTTCTTGTAGCCGATGATGGGGTTGAGGGCGGTGACGATACCGATGCTATTGCGGACGTTGTCGCGGCACTTGTCTTCGTTGGCAGTGATGCCGTCGATGCAGAGCGTGCGGAGCGTGTCGAAGCCGTTGATCAGCAGGTCAATGGATTCGAAGCAGCACTGTGCCATGACGGGCTCCATAGCGTTGAGCTCCATCTGCGAAGCGTCGCCAGCCATAGTGACACAGAGGTCGTTACCCATGACCTTGTAGCATACCTGGCTCATGACTTCGGGGATGACGGGATTCACCTTACCGGGCATGATCGAGGAGCCTGGCTGCATAGCAGGGAGGTTGATTTCGCCGAGACCGCAGCGAGGACCGCTGGAGAGGAGGCGCAGGTCATTACAGATCTTGTTGACCTTGATAGCGATGCGGCGCAGAGCAGAGCTGTAGCCGACCATTTCGCTCGTGTCGCTGGTGGCGCCGACGAGGTCTTCGGTGAGGGTGATATCCCAGCCCGTGATCTTCGCCATAGCTTCGGTGCAGTAGCCAGCGTATTCGGGCTCAGAGGAGATACCCGTACCGATAGCCGTAGCACCCATGTTGATAGCGAGGAACTGGTGAGCTGCGTAGTCGAGGTTAGCGATCTCGTGGCGGAGGATCGAAGCGAAGCCACCGAAGGTCTGGCCGAGCGTCATGGGCACAGCGTCCTGGAGCTGTGTGCGCCCCATCTTGACGACGTGAGCGAACTCCTTAGACTTCTTCTCGAGAGCTTCGATGAGCTGGATGAAGTGGGGACGGAGCTTGAGGTGCGAAGCGTAGAGACCGAGGTGGATAGCCGTGGGGTAGGCGTCGTTGGTCGACTGCGAGCCGTTCACGTGGTCGTTAGGAGAGAGGTACTTGAACTCACCCTTCTCGTGACCCATGATCTCGAGCGCGCGGTTGCAGATGACCTCGTTGGCATTCATGTTCGTCGTCGTACCTGCGCCCCCCTGGATCATGTCGACGGGGAAGTGCTGGTGGTGCTTGCCTTCGAGGAGCTCGTGGCAAGCCTGGACGATAGCATCCTTCTGCTGGTCGGTGAGCAGGCCAAGGCGGTGGTTAGCGATAGCGGCAGCTTCCTTGGTCCATGCGAGCCCGTGGATGAAGAGGGGATAGTCGCAGAGGTGGAAGTTGCTGATGTTGAAGTTTTCTATCCCACGGAGGGTCTGCACACCGTAGAGGTGCTCGTTGCTGATCTGGCGTTCGCCGATCAGGTCACTTTCAAGGCGAAAGTCCTTGCCTGAAGTAGCCATAGTATGATGTCGTTACTAATAAGGTGTATTAAACTTTAGGGCAAAGTTACAGCTTTTTCGTTCTCAGCAAGGGGGTAGTGAGGCCCTTGAATAGCAGGCTGTCAGCGGGTTGTATGACGCTTTGCTCGCACTTATTATAATAATGTAGAGAAAGGGCGTGCGGTGAGGGGGTAAACGTGTGAAGCTGTCTGCCTTTTCGTGGGAAGGGTGGCTTTTTGCTTTGCCTGTCTGTGCACTCTTGTGCGGAGGGTGCGATGCATACCTGCAGAGGGATGGGATATGAACCTATATAGCTTTGTGAAGTGACCTCTATTAGGTTGTTGCTCTGCGTAGGGATAAAAGTTGTGGACGAGTGGCAGATAAGTTTGGACTACGTACGTGGCTCTAATATCTACGTACGTGGATATTTGGATTTACGTGCCTGGTCTTTAAGACTACGTGCATAGATAGAAGAATACCATTACGTGAAGGTGCTTTTTTCTTCACGAGAAGGACACTTTTCCCTCCGATGAGTAAGAGGAATACTCGCGATAGGGCGAAGGGCTTGTGTATCACTTCGGAGAGGTATATCGGAGTGTGATGCGGAGGCCTTGTTATGCGCCCGCCTTAGGAGTCCTGATAGTCCTCGAACTTATGTATCTTTGTGCGACAAAATGACAGACGGAAGATGAACGTAGATATTCAGCAGATCAAGCACCGCTTCGGTATCATCGGCACAAGCCCTCTACTCGACCACGCTATCCGTACGGCCGTGCAGGTGGCGCCCACCGATATGTCTGTGCTGGTGATCGGTGAGAGTGGTGTCGGGAAGGAGAGCTTCCCGAAGATCATCCATCAGAATAGTATCCGCAAGCACGGCCCTTATATCGCTGTGAACTGTGGGGCTATCCCTGAAGGGACCATCGACTCCGAACTCTTCGGTCACCTGAAGGGCTCGTTCACGGGCGCTATCACTGACCGCAAGGGATACTTCCAAGAAGCCTCGGGCGGGACGATCTTCCTCGACGAAGTAGGGGAGCTTCCCCTCTCGACGCAGGCCCGTCTCCTGCGTGTCCTCGAGACGGGGGAATTCATCCCCGTCGGGGCAAGCCAAGCCCAGAAGACCGATGTGCGCATCGTCGCTGCGACGAATGTGAATCTGCAGGAGGCTGTCGAGCGTGGTCGCTTCCGCGAAGACCTCCTCTTCCGTCTCAATACCGTACCCATCGAGGTGCCCCCCCTGCGTAGCCGTGTACAGGATATTCCCCTGCTCTTCCGTCTCTTCGCTTCGATGAGCGCCGAGCGCTACCACATGCCTCCCCTGCGTCTGACGCCCGAGGCTGCTAAGCTCCTTGAGAGCTATCGCTGGCCAGGGAATATCCGTGAGCTGCGCAACTTCACCGACCGCATCAGCGTCCTTGAGGAGGAGCGCACCGTGACGGCAGAGACCGTCTCGCGCTACCTGCCACGGGATCTGGGCGTAGACTATCATCCTGCTCTTCGCCAGCAGGCCGTGCTCGGTGAGGACGCTACGTCCTTCGCCAACGAGCGTGAGATCCTCTATCAGGTGCTCTTCGATATGAAGAAGGATATGGCGGAGATGAAGAATCTTATCGCCGGGATCATGCGTGGTGAGGTGCCAGTCGCTCAGCCCAAGGCTCACGGCGACTACACGCCTACCGAGGTACATGCCCCCAGCGCACACCCCACGACGCTCGCTGGTCGCGATGACTATCGTAACGTCCTCTCGAGTCCCTCGGGCTACGCTCCCGTGGAGGATGTCGTCGAGATCCCCGCTACCCCGCACACTACGGGTCATCATGCCGAGGTCTCAGACTTCGAGGAGCAGCCCCTCTCGCTTGAGGAGGCAGAGCGTAGCCTGATACAGGCCGCACTCATTCGCCACGATGGCCGTCGCCGTCGTGCTGCCCAGGATCTCAAGATCTCCGAGCGTACCCTCTACCGCAAAATCAAGGAATATGGACTGGAAGAATAAGCTCCACCGCCGTGCCTTCGCCCTCATCGGGGCGCTTGTCCTCGTCATCGCAGGCTGCAGCATCCGCTACAGCCCCAACGGTGGTGCGCTCGACTACACCCAGCTCAAGACCATCACCATCGGTGAGGTCATCAATAAGGCGCCTATCGTCAACCCCATCCTCGCCTCCAGCTTCACCGAGAAGATCAAGGACTACTACGAGAGCCGTACGCGCCTCTCCCTCGTACCGCAGGCGGGTGACCTCGAGCTCTACTGCACGATCACCGGCTACGACCTGACGCCTATGGCCGTCAGTCAGGATAACTTCGCCGAGCGCACGGTCTTCACCGTGACGGTGCAAGTGAAGTATGTCAACCATGTCAATGAGAAGGAGAGCTTCGAGCGTAGCTTCAAGGCTTACCGCGACTTCCCACGTAGCCAGCCCTTCGTAGCTGTGCAGGACGACCTGCTGCGTGAGATCATGGACGACCTCTTGAAGCAGATCTATAATGCTACGGTAGAGAACTGGTAGATGACACGCGACGAACTCTATAGCTACTTGGCTGATCCCAAGCGCCTCACCGCCGAGACGCTGGAGCCGATCCGTGCGCTCTATGAGTCCTATCCCTACTGCGCACCCTTCGCCTTCCTCTACCTATATAATCTCTCGCTGACGGGAGACGTGCGCTATGCCTCGGAGCTGCGTCGTCTCTCGGTACTCCTGCCCGATCGGGAGCAACTCTTCCGCCTCGTCGAGGGGAATCGCCCCACCTTCGTCGCAGCGACACCCGATGTGCCTGCTGAAGCTGATACCTTCGACCTCATCGATCACTTCCTCGATGGTGCACGCTCCTCAGGCGAAGATCTCCCCGAGGTGCTCCACTACGAAGGGGTGGGGGAGAGTCAAGACTACTTCGCTGGCGAGACGGCAGAGCCACTTCCTGCGGAGGGACTCTCCGAGCTTCTCGAGCCACGTACCGCTCCCGTAGCCCCCTCCGTAGCCCCTTCGGCAGAGGAGCCTGCTGCTGAAGAACTCCTCTCAGAGACCCTCTCTAAGATCTATATTCAGCAGCAGCATTACGATAAGGCACTGAGGATTATCCGCTCTCTCAGTTTGAATTATCCAGAGAAAAATCGTTTCTTTGCAGACCAGATACGCTTCTTGGAGCGCCTGATAGAGAATAATAAAACCACAAATTAGTATAAGACATGTTCTACCTACTCACGGTACTGATCCTGATAGCATCCATCGCACTGGTGCTGCTGGTGATCGTACAGAAGTCTAAGGGCGGTGGCCTGGCTTCACCCTTCGCTTCGACGAATAACATCATGGGGGTCCGTAAGACTACCGACGTACTGGAGAAGGCTACTTGGTGGCTCTTCGGTATCGTAGCCGTGCTCTGCATCGCCTCGTCGCACTTCCTCGGCACGGGTACGGATGCTGATTCTAAGACGCAGCAGGTCCTCGAGCAGAATGCCGCTAAGGGTGCTGCTCCTACGGCTCTGCCCGCCCTCGGTGGTGGTGCTGCTCCTCAGCAGGGTGCTCCTGCAGCAGCTCCCGCTCCTGCCACGGAAGCTCCTGCTCCCGCAGCTGCGCCTGCCAACTAAGGCCCCGTACACCTATATAATAGGCACGCCCCTCACCAGCTGAGGGGCGTGCCTATTTCTTTATTAGAGCGGAAGATAGGTGGTATGGTTTTATTGCGTATCTTTGCACCCGATCTAATGCAACGAAGCAGAAGGTTCTAACAATTTTACCGATTTAAATGGCAACGAAAATCCGTTTACAGCGCCACGGTCGCAAGGCTTATGCCTTCTATAAGATCGTCGTCGCTGACAGTAGAGCGCCACGAGATGGCAAGTTTATTGAGAAGATTGGTACGTACAACCCCAACACCAATCCTGCCACAGTAGATTTGGACTTCGAGCGCGCTCTGTATTGGCTCACGACTGGTGCACAGCCTACCGACACGGCTCGTAGCATCCTCTCTCACGAAGGCGTTCTCCTGAAGAAGCACCTCCTCGGTGGTGTCGCTAAGGGCGCATTCGACCAGCAGGCCGCTGACGCTAAGTTCGAAGCATGGAAGTCTAAGAAGGACGGTGCCCTTGGCTCTATCCGTGAGACCCTGGCTAAGGACAAGGCTAACGCCGCTAAGGCTGCTCTGGAAGCCGAACAGGCTGCCAACAAGGCCAAGGCTGCTGCTGTAGCTGCTAAGAAGCTCGCCGAAGCTGAAGCTAAGGCTGCTGCTGAAGCTCCCGCTGAAGCCGAAGAGGCTCCTGCTCAGGAAGAAGCTGCTGCAGAATAGTCGACCGCTGCATCCTCGTAAGAGATGTCTCCGATAAAGAAATAGCGGACGCTCACCCTTCACCTCACTTACGTGGGGTGAAGCGGTGGGCGTCCGCTTCTTTGTCGTCTTATCCACCTTTATCCATCACTCACACTTAGTCCTCTGGCTGTGACGGCCGTCACAGCCACCTGTACAAACAAAGCGTATGAAGAAGTATTTACTTCGTCTCTTGGTACTGGCTCTCTTTGCCTTCGCCACCCCAGCCGTATGGGCCCAGGTGACGACCTCGGCGATCAACGGTACGATCACCGACCCTACTACCAAGGAGACTCTTATCGGCGCCAGCGTTGTCGCCAAGCACCTGCCTACCGGTACGACCTACGGCGCTATCACTAACGCCAAGGGGAACTTCAGCATCGTAGGTATGCGCCCAGGTGGTCCCTACACCCTCACTATCTCCTATATCGGCTATCAGTCTGCGAAGATCGAGAACGTCAACCTCGCTCTCGGTGAGACGGAGACCTTCAACATCGAGATGAAGGACGATACCAAGCAGCTCACCACGGTCGTCGTCACGGGGGCTAAGGGTAATAAGTTCAACTCTCAGAAGACTGGTGCTGGATCAGCCTTCTCTCGTAAGAACATCGAGCGTGTCCCTACCGTATCGCGTAGTATCATGGACATCGCTAAGCTCACGCCTCAGGCTAACGGTAGTGGCTCCTTCGCTGGGGCTAACAGCCGCTTCAATAGCTTCCAGATCGACGGTGCTGTCAATAACGACGTCTTCGGTCTCGGTACCTCGGGTAAGAATGCTATCTCCCTCGAAGCTATCGACGCTCTGCAGGTCGTCATCGCTCCCTTTGACGTCCGTCAGTCGGGCTTCACGGGTGGCGGTATGAACGCTATCACGAAGTCGGGTACCAACACCTTCCACGGCTCGGTCTACGACTACTACTACAACCAGGACTTCTTCGGCACGACTGCTGGTAAGGACGTCAAGACCCGCAAGGCTCTCGACAAGCAGTATGAGAACACCGTCGGCTTCACGCTCGGTGGTCCTATCCTCCGCGACAAGCTCTTCTTCTTCGCTAACGGCGAATACGTCAAGGGTATCCGTCCCTCGACCTTCACCCCTGGCAACGGCTCTGTCGTCCCCGAGGAAGATGCTAAGAAGATCGCTGACAAGCTCACGAGCCTCGGCTACAATGGTGGTAGCTATGCTACGCAGGATATCCCCAGCGAAACCTTCAAGGGGCTGGTCCGCCTTGACTGGAACGTCAACTCCGCTCATCGTCTCACGCTGCGCTACAGCCACATCAACGATAAGCCTTACATCTTCTCGAACTCTCCTACGCGCCTGCGCTTCTACAACAACGGTTACCACAAGCACAGCGTCACCAATACCATCGTCGCTGAGCTGAACTCTAAGCTCACGGACAAGCTCTCCAACGAAGCTCGTGTCAGCTACAGCGGTATCCGCGACAAGCGTACCTACCTCGGTGGTGCCTTCCCCTTCCTCCTCATCAATGGTACGGCTGGTAAGGCTCGCTACCAGGTCTTTGCTGGGGTCGACAAGGATACGCCTGCTAACGAACTCGATCAGGATATCTTCTCTCTGACGGATAACCTGACGCTCGCGCTCGGCAACCACACGCTGACCTTCGGTACGCACAACGAGCTCTTCCGCATGCGTAACCTCTACCTCACGAACTACTACGGGAACTATGAGTACTCCACGCTCGAAGACTTCCTCGCTATCGGTACGCCTAATGAGGTAGCTCCTAAGTCTTACGGCTACTCTGCTGCTGACGTCTCTCGCACGGGCGACGCTCGCTGGGCTCCCCGCTTCCGCGCTGGTCAGCTGGGCTTCTACGCTCAGGATGAGTGGAAGGCTACCGATCACCTCCGCCTGACTTACGGTCTGCGTGTCGATATGCCCTTCTTCCTCGATCGTCCTACGGCTAACCCCGACTTCAATAGCTCTGCTGTCGCTAAGGAATACGGTGTCACGAACAACTACCTGCCTCCTATCCGTCCGCTCTTCTCGCCACGTGTAGGCTTCCGCTACGATGTCGATGCTGATAGTCGCTACGTCATTCGTGGGGGTACGGGTATCTTCACCGGTCGTGTGCCCTTCGTATGGATCTCCAATAGCTTCTCCAATAGCGGTATGGAATACCTCCGTACGGCTGTCCTCGGTACGAACGTCCCCACCATGCGCTTCAACGCTGATGTCAACCATCAGTTCACGCAGCCTGGTAAGACGACTGAGATCGATATGGTCGGTACGAACTTCCGCTATCCTCAGGTATGGCGCTCGAACCTCGCTTTCGATGCCAAGCTCCCCGGTGGTTTCCGTGCTTCGCTCGAAGGGATGTACACGCGCAACCTCAATAGCGTACGCTACCGCAACCTCCTCCTCCGTGACAACGGTACGCTCGACCATGGCCATGGTCAGGTCCGTCCTGTCTACAAGATCGATGCTGAGCTCGCTAAGCAGTACACGAATCTGCTCCTTCTCTCGAGCAACAACCTCGGCTATAGCTACAACCTCACCGCTACGCTGTCGAAGGACTTCGGCCACGGCCTCGATGCTTCGATCGCCTATACCTTCGGTGAGGCTAAGGCTGGCAACGACGGTACGAGCTCGCAGGCTGCTTCGAACTGGGGCTACAACTACTCGAACGATATCAACGGCGAGGAGCTGTCTTACTCCAACTTCGATATGCGCCACCGCATCATCGGTCAGCTCAACTACCGCGTAGAGTATGCTAAGCACTTCGCTACGACCATCGGTATCATCTACAACGGGCAGTCGGGTGGTCGCTACTCGATCCTCTACTATGGTGACGCCAACGGTGACGCTCGTACGATCCCCGGTCTGCGCAATGACCTCGCTTACATCCCCACGAAGGAAGAAGTCGCTAACGGCTACTTCACCGCTACGATCGCTAACAAGCCCGGCGAATCTGCCTCAGACCGTGCTATCCGCCAGGCTCAGGCCAACAAGGAGATGGCAGACAGCTTCGAGCAGTTCATCGCCAGCAGCGGTGACCTCGCTCAGCAGCGTGGCCGCATCGCTCCTCGCAATGCCTTCATGTCTGAGTTCGTCCACAAGTTCGACCTCCACTTCGCTCAGGACTTCTTCCTCAACATCGGTGGTCGTCGTCACACGCTCCAGCTCAATGCCGACATCATCAACCTCGGCAACCTGCTGAACCGTGGCTGGGGTATGAGCCCATACATCCAGTACGACAACATTACCCCCATCGCGATCTCTACCGACCGCGCTACGGGCAATCCGGTCTACAGCTTCACGCACCACCGCGGCACGCCTTGGGATTACTCCGACATCAACTCTCGCTGGAGAGCTCAGGTCGGTGTGAAGTACACCTTCTAATCGTGGCGTAGTCCTGGCGACTACTCTACGCGAAAAAGCCTCGGGGCACCTCCCTCCACTTCGGTGGAGAGGGGTGCCCCGAGGCCTTTTTGTTTTGTGGGGATTAGTCGAGCTTCTCCCACCAGTCGTCGGTGGTGAAGGTGCTGTCGGTGTAGTGGACGACATCGCCGAGGCGAGGCATCAGGATGGGGAAGCCCTTCTCGTCACGCAGGCGCTTTGCGTTCTGCAGGGGCTCCTTCCAGGGGTGCATCGCCAGGGCGAACTTCGCATGGTGCACCGTCAGGAAGCGCTTGGCGCCGAGGGCTTGCATCGTCTCGCCGAGGTGCTCGGGGAGCATGTGGATGCCGCTCCAGTTCTCCTTGTTGTACTGCCCGTTCTCGAGGATGGCCAGATCCAGCTGGGGGAACTGCTTCCCGATCTCGGCATAGTGTGGGCCGAAGCCGCCATCACCACCGACGTAGACCGAGTGCTTCGGGCCCTGCAGGACGAAGGAAGCCCATAGCGACTGGGCATGTGTGAGGCCTCGGCCGGAGAAGTGCTGCGTGGGGAGGCAGTGTATGCGCCCACCCTCTGCCGTCGTGGTGCTTTCGCCCCAGTCCAGCTCTACGATCTGGTCGGGACGGTAGCCCCAGCGCTCGAGGTGCGCCCCGACGCCAAGTCCCGTGTAGACCTTGCGCACACGGCTCTGCAGCTCCTTAGCTACGTGGTAGTCGAGATGATCCCAGTGGTCGTGGCTGATGACGAGGTAGTCGATCTCGGGGAGATCAGCGACGTCGAAGACCTGCGTGCCCTTGAAGAAGGCGTTGGAGATGCCGAAGGGTGCGCCCTCGACGAAGACGGGATCAATGAGGTAGCGCACGCCGTCCATCTGCAGGAGGTAGCCCGAGTGGCCGAACCATACGATGAGGTCCTCCGAGCGGTCGAGCTTCTTCAGGTCGTGACGTACCACGGGGATGCTGTCGACAGGGCGGATATTATCGGGTCGGTCGAAGAGGAACTTCCAGAGGATCTTGATGCGGTCACCCATGGAGCTGGGCTGCATGCCTTGGGACATGGGGTAGCGATTTTGGAAGCGCCCGTCACGATAGTTCGGTGAGTGCAGGATACGCTCCAGTCGCGCGCCCGAGGGGAGCGCCCCGAAGGAGGGGCTGTGGAGGATGAGGTAGCCGACGCCGAAGAGGACGGCGACGATGATACCGAGGGTAATGAGGAGAGTCATAAGGCGGCGCTTGATTTTACTCATAGGAGCACACGTATATATGTATGATAAAATGGCTTCGTAGCGAATGTTCCTTCATAACGCTCGCGCGGGGCTAATTGTTCCTGCATCCCCTTTGCCTGTTGATCTCATATATGGTATATGGATGCGTGGGGTAGAGCTATATAGCTTTGGACTGATTCCTATATAGCTTTGTGCAGTGACCTATATTAGGTTGTTGCTCTGCGTAGGGATAAAAGTTGTGGATGAGTGGCAGATAAGTTTGGGCTACGTACGTGGACGATAAATCTACGTGCGTGGATATTTGGATTTACGTGCCTGGTCTTTAAGACTACGTACATAGATAGGGGAAAACCACTACGGGAAGGCGCTTTTTTCTTCACGAGAAGGACACTTTTCCCTCCGCTGGATAAGAGGAATACTTGTGGTAAGGCGAAGGGCTTGCGTATCACTTTGGAGAGGCATATCGTGAAGCTGGGCGTGCGATGCCTTAGCAGAATAAATAGAGGACAGGACTCTCCCGCAACAGTCTCCTATGAGGGGTGCTTCAAACCTATAGTGGTTCACCCGCGGACCAATAGTGGTTGCTATTCCTCCCCTCCCGCAGGGTGGTCAGCACAGGTGTATGACACCCCTCGGATGATTAGTAAAAGGGCCGTATACATTGTAATCGCCATAGCCCTTACTTGGGTGGTGGGTAAGGCGTATTGATGACGTGGGTGGAATGTGCTCTTTGTATCTGTAGAAAGCGGATCTAAGGAATATACGCTGTCTATACCCAGATAGAGAGGTATCACTATTGTTTGTTAATGTTTTTATATCTTTGTAATGTTTAAACAGGTGAGGTGGCTTCCCTTTAGAGGGAGGATCCATTGAGTCTACGACCCACTGAATCTAATGCCATCTTGCTCATGGAGGGCTATTTACGAAGCCTTAGCATACGGCTTCAGCCCTCGTCAGGACAAGTAACATGACAACCCCTAAAATAGAATGTATATGAAGAAACTATCTTTGGTTCTTTGCGCTACGATGCTTGCAGGCATTGGTAGCAAGGCTATGGCTCAGGTCCAGGATGTTAGCTTTACGGTAGCACCTGTAGTAGGTTACACGCACTGGGACAGCAAGCTTAACCTCGGTGACTCACCCTTCTGGGGTGTGCGCGCTGGCTTCGGCTTCGGCCCCCTCGTTGAGATCCGCGGGATCTATGAGCGTAGCTTTGACCTCAAGGGCAAGCTCAAGAACAATTCCTCGACTCCCTCATGGCTCCTCAACTGGGCTGACAAGCTCGAAGACTCCAACGTAGACATCAAGCGCTACGGTGGTGAACTCAAGTTCAACCTCTGGTCTAACTCCTTCATCACGCCTTACCTCACCGCTGGTGGTGGTATCATGGAGCTCGGCTACACGGCTACGCCCGTCGGTGGCGCAGCTACGAGCTACAAGGAAAAGCAGATCTACGGCGCCGGTGGTGTCGGTCTGAAGTTCAACATGGGCCGTCGTGTATCACTCTCGCTCGAAGGCAAGGATCTTATCTTCAACGTCAATCCAAGCAACCGCTACCTCGCTTCTGCCGCTAACGGTGGCGACCAGCTCCACAACTGGACGGGTCAGGCTTCGCTTGACATCTACTTCGGTGGCACGGACTACGACTCTGGCGATGCGATCTCTCGCGCGTACCGTAACATGTACTCCGATGGCTTCCGTGGCGTCAAGTTCGTCCTCGAGCCCGGTATCGCTTATGTAGACTACCCCGCTGCTTCAGGTCTTAAGCCTCAGTGGTTCCTCGGTGGTTCTGCAGGGTTTGACTTCTCGTCGATCTTCGGTATCCGCGGGTTCTACTACTCAGCTACGAAGACTCCTGGTACGCTTGACTTCAACCTGAACAACGAGCTCCGCATGTACGGGGGTAACTTCATCGCTCGTCTGAATATGCCTCGCGGTCTGACGCCTTACCTCAACCTCGGTGCTGGTTATCGCGAAGTCACGGGTAAGTTCACGCCTACCATCACGGGTGCTACGCCTAAGAGCGGCCTCTTCCTCTTCGGTGGTGGTGGTCTTGAGCTCCCCCTCTCCAAGTATGTCGCTCTCTACGGTAGCGTCAACGCTATGCTGAGCGAACAGGAAAATCCTGCTATCACGAGTGTCACCGACCCTGCTGACGTGAAGGTCAACGCCTTCTACCAGGCTGGTGTCCGCTTCAACTTCGGTCGCTCTAACCGCGACGGTCGTGAGCTCTACCAGAGCTATAGCGATGCTCAGACGCGCTCTGAAGTCGCTCGCCTGCAGGAATCCAACCTCGAGGAAATGAACGCTCTGCGTGCAGACTACGATGCTCGTATCAAGAAGCTCAACGCTCAGCGTGCAGACTACGACGCTCGTATCAAGAAGCTCAACGAAGAGCTGGCTGATGCTGTCTCTCGCCGCGATACCATCACGGTGACCCGCGTACTGCGTGAGAAGAGCGAAGTAGCTGACCGCATCACGGACGTCGACAACCAGACGGCTCAGGTCGCTCAGCAGAAGCCTCAGGTCGCTCAGCAGGGCCGTACGGTCACGCTGACCAAGGCTCAGTTCGACGCTCTCGTCAATCGGGTCGTCAGCGACCTCAAGCGTGAGAAGGGCTCACAGGTATCTGTATCTGATGTCACGGGTAGCAACCTCTCTGACCTCGATAAGATCCTCCTGCTGAATGCTCTCTATCGTAGCCCCTACGCTGCTCCTAACTTCCTCGGCCAGCCCGTACAGGCTCAGCCCCAGCAGACCCAGGACGCCTCTAAGGTAGACCCCAGCATCGCTCTCGTCAAGCGCCTCGACCAGGTCATCGACCGCCTCGACGCTATCAACACGACGCAGGCTCAGCAGATCGCTGGTGCTCAGCAGTCGGGTAAGTCCAGCGATGACATCCGCCTCATCGAGCAGTATCTGCAGAATGAGCAGAACCGTCGCGACCGCATCATCGTCGCTGGTCAGAACGAGAAGGATGAAGTCTACGCTAAGGAAGTCAAGGTAGAGCCTGCTAAGGAAACGCTGAAGTTCAACCGCGCTGCCCTCTTCGTAGGTCCTAACTTCGGTGATCAGTTCGCTCTCAACGTAGGCGCTCGCGGCTACATGCAGATCCTCGACTCGCAGTTCGACTTCGCCCCCGATGTCTATGTATCTCTCGGTAAGAAGACGGGCTTTGGTCTGAACGCTAACGTCCTCTACAACCTGCCTACCTTCCTCGACGGGGCTATCACGCCTTACCTCGGTGTCGGTCTGGGTGTCAATAGCATCGGTGGTCTATCACGCTTCCTCCCCAACTTTGTCGTCGGTACGTCCCTCGGCAACGTCCTCGGTGGTCGTGTCTTCGTTGACTACACCGCTCGTGGTGCCTTCCGCAACAACCAGCTGGCTGTAGGCTATCGCTTCAACTTCTAAGAGACATGCGTCCTATGAAGTCCCTCCTCCTTGCTCTCTCCCTCTTCTCTGTTAGCTCTGTCGCCTTGGCACAGAGCGCAGGGCAGAGCGTGAGTCAGCCTCTCGCTGCGGCCGACACGCTCATCACCCTCTCTGAGGAAGATCTGATGCGTGCCGTGCGTGCTGTCGCCGAAGCCCGTATCGCATCGGAGAGCCAGCAGCAGACCAAGCAGACGACCTACGGCCTCACGGCCGAAGACCTCCGTCTGGTGAAGCTGCAGATGCTCCTCAGTGCCCTCGGTCTCGGTGGTGTAGCACCTGTCCAGCAGCCCATGCCCTACGCACCTGCTGGTAGCGTGAACTATACCTACGCACCCCAAGCTGCGCCCCAGGTACAGCCTCAGGTGAGCAATAGCCGTCTCGATCGCCTCGAGCAGCTGATGCTCCTCCTCCTGCAGCGCCGTGACTCGGACCGCGATGCTATCGTCCTGCCCGCTCGCTCTAAGGGCCAGAAGCAGACGATCGTCCAGCAGCCTGTCGTAGATAATAGCTCGAGCGACTCGCTCCTGCGCGAGCTCCAGCAGGAGCTCGCTGCCCTGCGTGCCGCTCAGCAGGCTCAGCCCGCACAGCAGCCCCAGGTGATCATCCAGCAGCCCGCTCCTACGATCATCCAGCAGCCCCTGCAGCCCGAGGTGCAGACGAAGACAGAGGTCCGCACGGACACGGTCGTCGTCTCCTACTTCAAGCGTCAGGTGTTCTTTGCCGTAGGTAAGAGTGATCTGCTTCCCGAAGCACGCCTCGCTCTCAACGAAGTCTATCGCGTCCTCGCAGGCGATCCCGATATGAAGCTCTACCTCACGGGCTACGCTTCCCCCGAAGGGAATGCCCTCGTGAACGAGCGTCTCTCGCAGCGCCGTAGTCAGGCTGTCCTCGACTACCTCATCGCTTGCGGTGTATCGCCTGATCGTCTCATCAGCATCGCTGGTGGCGTCGACCGCAATACCGACCTCAAGAGCAGCGCTCGACGTGTCGACATTGAGCTGAAGAAGTAAGCCCATCGGCACGCTATCCACATAGCAAGAAGCCCCATCTATCCAGCTGATAGATGGGGCTTTTTCGTTATCTTTGAGGAGAATGTGCCCTGCAGGTGAGTGCTAAGGCATCTCGTCTATAGGGGGCTATCCTCCCAAGTTTCATTTATCGCCCATGCTTCATCAGACACGCTCGCTCCTGGCGGGCCTCCTGCTCAGCCTCGTACTGGTAGGCTGCTCCTCGGCGGTTCTTGGTCGCTCAAAGAGCCTTGATCCGATCGACTATGTAGACCCCTATATGGGGAATATTAGCCATCTCCTTGTGCCCACCTTCCCCACAGTGCATCTGCCTAATGGGATGATGCGTGTGCATCCGCAGCGTACGGACTATGCCTCTGAGCAGATTGCAGGCCTCCCGGTGATCCTGACGTCGCACCGTGGTGTGTCGGCCTTCGCTATCAGTCCGCTGAGTGCCCTCGCCGATAGCCTTCCCGAGGTGTCACGCTATAGCTACGATAGCGAGAGCGTCCGTCCCTACCTCTATGAGGTGACCTTGCTGGAGCCCGAGGTGCATGTGCGCTATGCTCCCTCGTACCGCAGTGCGATCTATCAGTTCAACTTCGAGCGGGCTAAGGCAGGTCATCACCTTGTCTTCTCTACGCCCGATGGGGAGCTCGTCGCTTCGGGGAAGAACCTCTTCGGCTACCAGCAGCTCGAGGACTCTACGCGTGTCTACCTCTATGCCGAGATGGACGCTGAGCCCACGGAGCGCCTCGTGCGTGATACACTCACGGGTCGCCTTGTGACGGTCGATGGCGTGGCACGTGGCAATACCCTCTGCCTCTCCTTCGCTAAGCAGGGCGTGACCCTCCGCTACGGCGTGTCGTACATCAGCGTCGAGCAGGCTAAGCGCAACGTCGAGCAGGAGATCCAGTCCTTCGAAGTCGATATCGTCGCTAAGTATGGGCGCAACGAGTGGTCTAAGGCCCTCGATAAGGTCGAGATCGAGGGCGGTACTCCCGAGGAGCGCCGTGTCTTCTATACCTCGCTCTACCGCACCTATGAGCGTATGATCTGCCTCTCGGAGGACGGCCGCTACTGGAGTGGCTTCGATAAGAAGGTCCACGACGACGAGGGCGTACCCTTCTACACCGACGACTGGCTGTGGGATACCTACCGCGCTACGCACCCCTTACGCATCCTCCTCGACCCCGTGAAGGAGCAGCAGATGCTCACGAGCTACCTCCGTATGGCTGAGCAGAGCTCCGAGGGATGGCTGCCTACCTTCCCCGAAGTCACGGGCGATACGCACCGTATGAACGGCTCGCACACCATCGCCACCTTCGCTGATGCCTATGCTAAGGGCCTCTCAGGCTTCAACCTGAGTGCTGCTTACCAAGCAGCGAAGAAGACGATGGCGGAGAAGTCTTACCTGCCCTGGACGCGTCGCCCCAAGGGGGTACTCTCGGAGTTTATGGACCGCGAAGGCTACTTCCCAGGGCTGGATATCGGGGAGAAGGAGACCGTCCCCGAGGTGACGCTGTGGGAGAAGCGTCAGAGTGTCGCCGTCAGCCTCGCTGCTGCCTACGACTATTGGTGCCTGTCGCAGCTGGCGAAGTTCTCCGGCCACGACGTGGAGAGCGCCGACTATCTGCGTCGCTCCTACGACTACCGCAAGCTCTTCAACTACGATACGGGCTTCTTCCACCCCAAGAATAAGAAGGGTCGCTTCATCGAGCCCTTCAACTATGAGCTCTCTGGTGGCCTCGGTGCACGTGACTACTACGATGAGAACAATGCCTATACCTACCGCTGGGACGTACAGCACAACCCCGCTGACCTCATCTATCTGATGGGCGGTCGCGAGCGCTTCATCGCGCGTCTGGACGAGACCCTACGCACACCACTCAGTATGTCGAAGTGGGAGTTCTACAGCAAGCTCCCCGACCAGACGGGGAATGTCGGGCAGTTCGCTATGTCGAACGAGCCCAGCCTCCACATCCCCTATCTCTACAACTACGCCGGCGCTCCCTGGCGCACGCAGCGTCTGGTGCGTAAGCTCATCGACACATGGTTCCGTAGCGACCTGATGGGTATGCCTGGTGACGAAGACGGTGGCGGTATGACGGCCTTCGTGGTCTTCTCTATGATGGGTATCTACCCCGTGACCCCTGGGATACCTGTGTACAACATCGGTACGCCCTTCTTCTCCAAGGTGACGCTGCGTCTGGCTTCGGGGCGTACCTTCGTCATTGAGGCGGAAGGCGCTTCCTCGGAGAACAAGTACATCCAGAAGGCTACGCTCAACGGCAAGCCCCTCGATCGCCCCTGGATCCGCCACAGCGACCTGGCTGCCGGTGGCAAGCTCGTCTTCACCATGGGCTCTCGTCCCAATAAGAGCTGGGGTGCGACTACGCCTCCTCCCTCTGCTGAGCGCGTCGAGCTGACGGAATAGACCGCACCGCACCGCTCTTAAAAAGTCCTACCGCTCCCCCGCCTCGTGCCACAGCTGCACGGGGTGGGGGAGCGGTCGTTTATTCGCTTCGCTCACACGCTAATCCGTGTGCGAGAAGGCGTAATTCAGAATCTCCCCTTCGGGAGGTCATTGGGTGAACCAGTACTGGTCGACGAAGTGACCAGTACTGGTGACTAATATCGACCAGTACTGCTTCGCATCGTGACCACTACTGGTCCGATCGCTGACCAGTAGTGGTTCATTTTCGCTCCTCCGATCGTATTGATTATGAAGGCGTAGTGAAGATTTATATGTTTCGTAGAGTGAGAAATATAGATCAGAGTTGATGTGCCCTCGCAGAAGGTGAGCTTACTGTAATTTTACTGACTACTTGTTGGCGATGATCTCGCTACTCCTCTGATGTTTAGGAGTGAAAGCAAAGAGCTATTGTATGATGTAAAATATAAATGCTATATTTGTTGTGCTGATACATCAATCGGATGTAGAGGCATAACTTAAATACTACAAGCTATGAATAAGCGAATTAAATTGTCCGCTGCAATCTGCGGGCTGTTGCTTGCTTCTTTGGTCGGAAGCCTACGAATGGAGGCTTCACTCCCGATCAAGGCTAAAGGTTGCTTTGGTAAAGATGATCGTGTTTGTTTTACCGAAGACAACCGAGAGTATTATGGGCGTTGGATGGAGGTCATTGTCCGTACAGGAGTTGACCTTTCTCAGCAACCTTAATTTAGATTTGCCTTGGAGCTGTGCTTCTTGCACAGCTCCAAGGTTTAGTTTTGGGTAATGTTGAATTTGGATACTATGAAAGCAAACCTCCTTATCGTTGCCCTCCTCTTTGGTATTCGCCTGAGTGGAGCGGCTCAGCAGCCCACGACAGATAGTATCGCGACCCCCGACAACGAGCTCGAGGGCGTCAGCGTCATCGGCTATCGCAAGATCAATACAGGCAATATCCACAAGCTAATCTTTGAGCTCGAGGCGAAGGGCGTACCGAAGAGCGCCTCCGCCGACCGTGCGCTACGCTATGTGCCTGGACTCCTTATGGGGAGCGCGGGCTACAGTATCTTGGGTAGCGAGCAGGTCGCTCAGGTGCTGATAGATGGAGCGCCTGCCAGCCCCGAAGAGCTGGCAAGCCTCCCTGCGCAGTCGATCTGGCGCATCGAGGTCCTGCGGGGTGGCGTCGATGGCGACCGCATCAATATACGTAGGCTACGCAGTCTCACGTGGGAGTTCAAGGGACGCATTGACCTCGGGCTTAGTCAGCCCGCCCGCTACTCGGCGAGTGCCAACCTTACCCTACAGACCCCGACGACCGTGCTGACCTTCGTCCCCTCGGCGCTATGGAGTCGGCAGGAGATCTCCTCACAGCTCGACCGCAAGAGTGTGGGGCTGGCACACGGCTGGCATCATCAGACGACGACTAAGACCAAGCAGGCAAGCTCGCTTCTGCGCTTTGACTTCTTCCCCAGCAAGCACTGGGATAATACGCTCGTCGCGATGTATTCGCGCAATGGACATGATGGCTTCAGCGAGTCCACCCAAGATGCCCTTCCCTCCCAACGACTGGATGAGACGGGCTATATGCAGGTCTTGCAGGGGCATCTGGCGAGCCGCTATAAGTGGGGCGAGAGCTTCCTGAGACTACGTGGGCATCTAGCGAGTGAGTGGGACCGCCAAGAGCTGAGCCTCCAGAGGGGCACGCACGAGGCGGAGAATATCTATCGGAGCCTCACGGGTGACCTGACCTATCAGACGCAGCTCGAGGGGCGTGCGGGTCGGCATAAGCTGAATACCAGCTACGCCCTGACGCACCGTGAGACCCGCTCGAGCTATAGCCCCCAGCGCTATAAGAGCCTGATCCATGCCCTCAAGCTGGGCGATGAGGTCAGCTGGGGCGAGCTGTGGGGTGGGGACTTCCTGCTGGATATGCAGTACGATGAGCAGCGCCTCTCCACACTGACGCGTCGTGCTTGGTACGTCCTTCCCTATGCCAGCCTCTATTATAGTGGGGCGCGTGATGCTGTCGAGCTCAGCTATGACCTCAGCGTCTCCCGCCCCACGGGGGAGATCGTAGACCCCACACGCTACTATACCTCCGACACCGAATACACCGAGGGGAATGCGAGCATCGCCAATGAGCGCACCCATACGCTCGCACTCCGCTACCAGCGTCAGGTGAAGAAGACCTTCCTCTCGACGGCCTTCACCTACACTCGGACGCTGGATGCTATCGGGCGTATCCATGCGCTTGCTGATCCGCAGCTTGAGACTTGGGCGAACGTAGGGCGGAGCACTGCCTACGCCCTCTCGCTGGGTGTGAATAGCTCCTTCTTCGAGCATAAGATGAATCTGAACCTCGGGACAGCCCTCGGCTATGTCACGAAGGAGATAGCGCCCGAGCATCGCCTCACCGCCCTGAGCGCTGGCGGGAGTGGGCTCTTCTATCGGGGTACGCTCAACCTCAGCTACACGACGAGCCGAGACTGGACGTACACCATCTATGCGCAGTGGTCGGGTAGGGAGCTGACCTTCTCCTACCAGCGTGACCACCTACCCTACGTATACTTCGAGGTGAATAAGAGCTTCCTCGACGACCGCCTCTCCCTCACACTCTCCCTCCTCAATCCCTGGGGGACGATGCGTACCGATACCCGCTACTTCTTCCGTGATGTCACGCAGACCCGCTGGGTGACGAATAATCATAGTAGCGGCGTGCGTCTGGGGCTGACCTATAGCTTCGGGAAGCGCTTCCGTACCCGACAGGGCAATGAGACTATTGAATATGATGACCGCAAGAAAAAATAAAGTGGGGGGAATATACATTATTACCCTTTGCTATCAGGCATTACTCATCTTGTTTTTTTCCTATACCCTTGCTAATAAAGTTGCTAATTATGCTGACTTTGAGCTGAATTTACAGAAGACGGGTCTCTATCCAGTAGGACTACTCCGTCCAATTGCTATTGCCACACTTGTGGCAGAAGCAGGCGCTATTGCTCTTCTAATCTGGAAGACTGCTTATGGATATAGATTTGTTCTTCTATTAATATCTCTTTTTACGGGGTATATCTGCTTTTTGCAAATAGTTGGACGCTATGAGGTTTGTGGCTGTGGAGGAATTCTCAATGGACTCACCTTCCCTATTCATCTGGGGATTAATATAGCTCTTCTAGTTAGCCTGTCTATTGTGCTTGTGTATGAGAAAGATATCTAGAAATATTCTGAAAGAGCTTAGTATACACCTGCTTATTGTTGCTTCTTTTGCTGGAATGGGATGGCTATATATGCAATCTCAGATAGGCGAAAGCAAGGTAGTGGTTCCCCAAAGGCGGTATGTGGCTAAAGAGATCTCACTTCATCTGGCAAGCCTTCAGAGACCTAATCAAATGAATTCTAAGAGTAAAGTTGGGAGTGACATACTCCAGTCATATCAGTCTAGGAATGGATTGATATTTACCCTTAGATGTGTTAACGGAGGTGCCTCTTTTTGTGTGGGAACGAATTCTTCTCTCTGTCGTAGTATTCAGAGAATACCTGATACAGAAGTGTATCAAGGAGATTGGTCTAAGATACGATTAGCATGTGATGGGAGCTTTTTTGAGAGTGATCACATTATCACATATACATGTTATCATTTGCCTCAGGTCTATGTGTTTAATGATAAAGGGGAGGCATTGGGCATTATCTATACTATAGATGAAGTACCTTATCCAATATTTCACAAGCATTCGGGACGGGTCACCTTGGAGCGCGGGTATGCTCATAACTCTAACATTGCTTCTTTCGTGCGGAATGGAATAGTTTATGTTATGTCCGAGCAGGTTTTGCCTGTTGAACCATATATTATATTTGACTGCTATAGGATAAGTGAAAAAGTGTATCTGTATAGTATGAAAGCAAGAAGCAATACTTCCCTTTCTAATCTTTACGTGTCAGCTATAAGTCTGCTCAATGATAGCCTTGTGATTTTTACCCACAATGCTGTATATCGTGAATCGGAGTAATAGAGAGGGGGAGTCTTTGAGAGTAGGACTTTATGAATCTCCACGCTGACCAGTACTGCTTCATTTTTGCTCCTCCGATCGTATTGATTAGGGGGCGTAGTGCAGGTGCATGAGAAAGCCCCGCCTAAGTTCGATTACTTCGGCTTAGGCGGGGGGCTTATCTATGTGGGAAGCGAGAGGGCTTAGAAGCCGTACTTCTGTATGATAGATGGGGCTTCATCTCAGCCTGTCTTTGCTGTGATGAGGTGTTGTCAGAGCTATACCTTCGTGGAGGCCTTTGCCTGATGCTCCTCGAGGAGGCGTGTCAGCGTGACGAAGTCCTCGACACCGAGCTGCTCGGGGCGCTTAGAGAAGATCTCTGCCGTGTAGCCCGTATAGCCGGCTCCGAAGAGCGCCTTGAGTGAGTTGCGCAGGGTCTTGCGACGCTGGTTGAAGCCCGTCTTGATGACCTGCTTGAAGAGGGCTTCGGAGCAACCGAGGTCGGTGCGCTCATTGCGGATGAGGCGGATGACGCCGCTCTTGACCTTGGGGGGCGGGTTGAAGACGTGCTCATCGACGGTGAAGAGGTACTCCACATCATACCACGCCTGCAGGAGGACGCTCAGGATGCCGTAGTCCTTGTTGCCTGGAGGGGAAGCCAGACGCTGGGCGACCTCACGCTGGAGCATACCGGCGCAGCAAGGGATGCGCTCGCGGTAGTCGAGCATACGGAAGAAGATCTGCGAGGAGATGTTGTAGGGGTAGTTGCCGATGAGGGCGAAGGGAGCGTCGCCAGGGAAGTAGTCTTCGATGGGGATCTTGAGGAAGTCGGCCTCGATGATACGCCCCTCGAGCGCGGGGAAATGTGCCTTGAGGTAGGCTACCGACTCGGTGTCGATCTCGATGACGTGCGTGTCGTAGCCCTTCTCGAGGAGGAATTGGGTCAGTACTCCCATGCCAGGACCGATCTCAAGTACAGGCAGATCGCGGTGGCTGGAGATGCTGTCGGCGATGCGCTCGGCGATAGAGAGATCGGTGAGAAAATGTTGGCCTAATGCCTTCTTGGCTTTAACTTGCTGCATGGGAGATAACTAAAAACTTATTACATTTGCTATACTAAAGTAGTACAATTTATCAAGAGCTATTAGAGTACACTCCCTTGCGTGGTGCCGAGCCTCGAGCTTTGCCCACCTCTCGAGTGGGTGTGTGTCGAATGAAGATCCATCCTACCCTTAAGTCCATCCTCTGGATTGTAGTCCCACTGCTCCTCGGTGGGTTGGGCTTCTATGGCCTCTATCGTGATACCGACTGGCACGAGCTGCAGGAGACCCTCCGCACGGGGGTCAACTATCCCATCCTCCTTTTCAGCCTCCTCTTTGGACTCATGAGCAACCTCTGCCGAGGCTTGCGCTGGGAGCTTCTTGTGCGCCCGCTCACCGCTGGCGAAGCACCTCCACGGCGCATCAATGCCGTCTGCACGGTGCTCGGCTCCTATACGGTGAACATGGGGATACCTCGCTCGGGCGAGGTGTGGCGCTGCGTCGAGATGGAGCGCCGTGAGGACATCCCCTTCGCAGGGCTCTTCGGTACGCTCATCGTCGACCGCCTGACGGACGTGACGATGCTGGGGCTGATCCTCCTCGGCATTATCCTCAGCTCGACAGACTTCTTCATCGGTTACTTCGCCTCCCACCCCGAGCTGGAGGCCTCACTGCGTGCCTTCATCTACTCCCCGTGGTCGGTGGTGCTGGTGGTGGTCGGGCTGCTCGCTCTCGGAGGCTTCGTCTGGCTCCTGCGCTACCGCCGTGGAAGCCGTATCGCACAGTTCTTCCTGCATATCTGGGACGGGATGATGAGCATCCGCTATATGCCACATCGCGGGCGCTTCCTCCTCCTGACGCTCCTCATCTGGATCGGGTACTTCTGCTACTTCTACTTCGCGCTCTTCGCCTTCGAGGCTACGCGCGACCTTCCCCTCTCCGTGGCAAGTATCGCCTTCGCCATGAGTAGTATGTCGGTCATCGTGCCCGTCCAGGCAGGTATGGGGGCGTGGCATGCTGCGGTCATCATTACCTTCACTACCTTTGGTATGGCTGTCCAGCCTGCGAAGGACTTCGCCCTCATCGTGCACACGGCGCAGACGCTGTGGATCACGCTCGTGGGCCTCATCGCGATCATCGCTCTTCCCATCATCAATAGACACTACACGCGCAGACGCACCGCACCAGCTGCGAGCGTGCGCTGAGCATAACTATCCATTATTCATCTTAAGAACGAATCGACTATGGCTGCTGAAATCAAGACCCTGTCTCCTGCTCACGTGTGGAGCTACTTCTATGATCTCACACAGATCCCCCGCCCGACGTTCCACACTGAGGCGGTCCAAGAGTACCTCCTTGCTCTGGCAAAGCGTCTGAACCTCGAGGCTCAGCATGATGCTACGGGCAATATACTCATCCGCAAGCCTGCTACTCCTGGCCTCGAAGGACGCCCCGTGGTGACCCTGCAGGCCCACATCGATATGGTGCCCCAGAAGAATAGCCACATCGAGCATGACTTCACCAAGGACCCTATCGATGCCTACATCGATGGCGAGTGGGTGACGGCACGTGATACGACGCTCGGCGCAGACAATGGTATCGGCGCAGCCTATATGATGGCCGTTCTCTCCGACGACACCCTCAAGCACGGCCCCCTCGAAGCCCTCTTCACCGTAGACGAAGAGGTCGGTATGGTCGGTGCCAACGGCCTACAGCCTGGCTTCTCTAAGGGGGATATCCTCATCAATCTCGACAGCGAGGACGAAGGTCTTCTCTTCGCTGGCTGCGCAGGTGGCCTCGACGTCAACGTCAAGCTCGAGTACAAGGACCAGGAGCCTACGCCCGAAGGGGATATCGCTGTGCGCATCAGCCTGACGGGTCTGCGCGGAGGTCACTCGGGTATGGATATCATCCTCGGCCGTGCCAACGCTAATAAGCAGCTCGTGCGCTTCCTCAAGGAGGCTATCGCCAGCTACGGCGCTCGCCTCGTGCACCTCGAAGGGGGCTCAGCTCGCAATGCGATCCCTCGCGAAGCCTTCGCGCTCGTGACCATCCCCGAAGCAGAGGCTGACGGCCTGTGGGAGTTCGCTTCGGACTTCCTCGACACCCTGCAGACGGAGTATAAGAATATCGAGGACGGCATCAGCCTCAGCCTCGAGCGCACGGATCTACCGAAGACGGTCATCCCCGAAGAGATCCAGGACGGCGTCATCGGCGCCCTTGATGCGTGCATCAATGGCGTGCAGAGCATGCTCACTGACTTCCCTGGCATCGTAGAGTCCTCTACGAATATGGCGAAGATCTTCGTCGGCGAAGGCACCTTCACCGCTACCTTCATGCTGCGTAGCTCCTCGGAGAGCCGCAAGGAGTACGTCGCTTCTCAGATCGAGAGTGCGATGAATCTGGCGGGTGCTGAGGTCGAGTTCGCTGGTGCCTACAACGGCTGGGCGCCCAACGCTGCCTCCGCCGTCCTCAAGACGATGCGCCGCGCTTACGAAGAGGTCACGGGCAAGTCCCCCGAGATCACTGTCGTCCATGCAGGGCTGGAGTGTGGTATCATCCAGGGCGTCATGCCTGATATGGATATGATCTCCATCGGTCCAGACCTTCGCTCGCCCCACTCTCCCGACGAGAAGGTGCACATCGCCTCTGTCGAGCGCACCTGGAAGGTCCTCGTCAAGGCGCTGGAGTTGATTTAATTCGCATACCAAGACCCTAAGTATATCATCACAAGAAGAATTTAGTAAATGAGTAAGACAGCTTATGTATTCCCTGGCCAAGGCGCCCAGTTCGTGGGTATGGGGAAGGAGCTTTATGAGAATCATCCCTTAGCCAAGGAGCTCTTTGAGAAGGCTAACGATATCCTCGGATTCCGCATCACCGACATCATGTTCGCTGGTACGGACGAAGAGCTCAAGCAGACGAAGGTCACGCAGCCCGCGGTCTTCCTGCACTCCGTCATCCGTGCGCTCTGCCTCGGTGACGAATTCCAGCCCGATATGGTCGCTGGTCACTCTCTCGGTGAGTTCTCTGCACTCGTCGCTGCTGGTGCGCTGAGCTTCGAAGACGGTCTGCGTCTCGTCTCCAAGCGTGCTCTGGCTATGCAGGAGGCTTGCGAAGCTAACCCTGGTACGATGGCTGCTATCCTCGGTCTGCCCGATGAGAAGGTCGTCGAGATCCTCAAGACCATCGAGGGTGGGGTAGTCATCGCTGCTAACTTCAACTGCCCTGGTCAGCTCGTCATCTCTGGTGATGTCGACGCTGTCGACCGCGCTTGCGAAGCCCTCAAGGAAGCTGGTGCTAAGCGTGCTCTTCGCCTCAACGTCGGTGGCGCCTTCCACTCACCTCTGATGGAGCCAGCACGTGTCGCGCTCGCCGAGGCTATCGAGGCTACGGAGTTCCACAGCCCCCGCTGCCCCATCTATCAGAATGTACCAGCCCATGCTGTCAACTGCACGCACGGCATCAAGAAGAACCTCATCGCTCAGCTGACGGCTCCCGTACGCTGGACGGAGAGCGTACAGGCTATGGTCGCTGACGGTGCTACGCGCTTCGTCGAAGTAGGCCCTGGTGCTGTCCTTCAGGGGCTGGTCAAGAAGATCGCTCCCGCAGTAGAGACCGAAGGTAAGCAGTAAGCTCCGCCTCCGCCTCTATCCCCCAATAGTCTGTCGCCCGGCCCTCTCCCTTACGGAGACGGTCGGGCGGCGGTGCTTTATGTCGGTGCTACGGAGTACCCCAGCAGTGGGGAGATAGGGGGCTGTGAAATACTCACTTTTAGGTATTGTGCTCACCTCGTGCGCACTATACCTTTGCACAACATTTACATCCGTTCCCTAATTTCACCAATTGTATATCCGTCAATGAAGAAATGTATACTCCTGGGGCTGCTCGTATGGAGCACTGCAGCTCGAGGCGAGATGCTATTGCCCGTAGCTACCCCAGATACCCTCTCTGCTAAGGCTGTGACGCCTACTGCAGCACAGCTCCGTGGTCGTGTCACCGACTCTCATGGTGCTCCTATCGAGGGGGCAGTCCTCGCAGTCGGCGATCCTCAGCTTCGCCTCACTGCACATACGGACCGTGAGGGGCGCTTTACTCTCGACGGCCTTCCCGCAGGACGCCAGCCCGTCATCATCCAGGCGATGGGCTATATCACGTAGCGCCGTCTCCTCTTCCTTGGAGAGGGAGCAGGCACAGACCTGCACTTCATCCTCGATGAGCGCGAGCAAGCACTGCCTACCGTCGACGTCATCGGGCGCCGTGAGCAGTCGTATCGCAATGCTCTGTCCTTCGCTGGGACCAAGACGGCGACGCTCCTGCGTGACGTCCCTCAGTCCATCGGCTACGTCACGAAAGAGCTGGTCTTGGACCAAGGTGCCATCACCGTCAATGATGTGGTGAAGAATATCAGCGGTATCAATCAGTACTCCTTCTACAATGACTTCTCCATCCGTGGCTTCCGTACTCTGGGCAACCGCAATTCGGGCAACCTCCTCAATGGTATGCGCGCACAGACAAGCCTCTGGCGTCAGTCATCGCTGGGCAATATCGAGCGCGTCGAGGTCATCAAGGGCCCTGCTTCCGCACTCTTCGGGAATGCTGCCCCAGGTGGTGTCATCAATCGTGTGACGAAGAAGCCCCTCAATATAGCCCGTCGCTCGGTATCGCTGACGGCTGGGAGCTTCAATACGAGTCGCGCCTATGCCGACTTTACGGGCCCACTCAATGAGCGCAAGACGCTCCTCTACCGCCTGAACCTCGGCTATGAGAACTCCGATACCTTCCGTGATCTGCAGAGGCTCACGACTCAGATCGTCGCTCCCTCCATCACCTATCTCCCCTCGGAGCGCACTCGCCTCAACGTGGACCTTGTGTACAACGCTAGTGCTGGGAAGCTCGACCGTGGTGTCGCGATCTTTGGCGACGGGGATCTCTTCTCCCGCCCCATCTCTTCTACGCAGTCGGCAGCCAATGACTATCTGCGTGAGCAGACGCTGAATCTGACCTTCGCCCTCTCACATCAGCTGGCAGAGGGCCTCCTCTTCAATAGCACCTACCTCTACTCCTCCTATAGTGAGGATATGATGGAGCACTCGCAGGACAATGCTTTCGTCAAGAAGGCTGATGGCACGGATGATCCCTCTCTCGTCCTGATGCGTGTCACGAAGCGCTTCCGTAACGTCCGTAACCACGCCTTCAATAACTATCTGACGTGGAATGTCACTACGGGAGCCGTCCAGCACAAGCTCCTCTTCGGCTACGACCACTTCAATACGCAGCTCGCTCCAGGCTCGTCCTATATCGAGGCGGGTGGTTACCTCCTCGCCAACGGCGGTACGGCGAAGACCTTCAAGAAGGCGGATATCGCTAAGTACCTCTTGGATAAGGACGGCAACCCGCGGACGAATGTCCCTGCCTTCGACCTCAACACCACCGTGGGCAATCAGTATCAAGACGTCACGAAGTACATCTATGAGTCGAAGGCCGTACGCCCCTCAGATCAGTACACGAATGGGATCTACCTGCAGGAGCAGCTCACGTGGCATCGTCTGCAGCTCCTCCTCGGCGCACGTATCGAGTGGTTCACCGATGTCGTGCAGGACGCTAAGGGGGCGAAGAGCTACACCCATCAGCATGCTTTCACGCCACGTGTCGGGCTGGTCTATGGTATCACCCCCTCGACGAATGTCTATGCTACGTGGATCCGTGGCTTCGAGCCTCAGGCGGTCTCCGTGCAGAGTGATCCTACCTCGGGAGGGCCTTTCGACCCCGTGCAGAGTGAGCTCTGGGAGCTTGGCGCTAAGGGGGATTATCTCAATAGCCGCCTCACGGCTACGTTGAGTGTCTTCAGCCTCCGCCAGCGCAATACGCTCTACAATGCGGGGATCACGGGTGAGCCTAACCGCATGGTGCCTATCGGCGAGGAGCTCTCACGCGGTGTGGAGGTCGATGTAGCGGGGAAGATCCTCCCCTTCTGGAGCGTGATGGCCAGCTATAGCTACAATGTCGCTGAGATCACCAAGGCTGCCGAGGGGACGAAGGACCTCAACCTCCAGCGCCCTGGGACGCCCCGTCATTCGGCAAACGTCTGGACGAAGTTCGTCATCCCTCAAGGTGCACTTGAAGGCCTTGGTCTCGGCTTCGGTGTCCATGGCGTGAGTGAGCGTCTTGGGCAGGTCGGCCGCCGTGCCAATGTAGTCACCTACCCTGGCTATGTCCTCCTCGATGCGGCTCTCTACTATAAGGTGCGCGATGTACAGCTCCAGCTGAATGCGAAGAACCTCCTCGATAAGCACTACTACGTCTCGGGCTACGACCGTCTGCGCTCCTTCCCTGGCTCGCCACGCAACTTAAGCCTCTCAGCGACTTACCGCTTCTAAGGGATAGAAGCGCCACTTTACTTTCTTCCTTTTTCCTCCCCCGCTATACCCCATGTGTCGGGTGTATAGCGGGGGAAGCTGTATCTGGCCTATTCCTATTGGCTCGTCATCAGAGACTGTTGCCGCGAGTCCTGCCCCCTACTTATTGCGCTAAGGCATCGTGCGCCCAGCTCCCCGATATGCCTCTCCGAAGAGATACACAAGCCCTTCGTCTTATCGCGCGTATTCCTCTTATCCAGCGGAGGAAAAAGTGTCCTTCTCGTGAAGAAAAAAGCGCCTTCACGTAGTGGTTTTCCTCTGTCTATGCACGTAGTCTTAAAGACCAGGCACGTCAATCCAAATATCCACGTACGTAGATATTAGAGCCACGTACGTAGATCAAGCTTATCAGCCACTCGTCCACAACTTTTATCCCTACGTGGACCAACAACCTAATAGAGGTCACTTCACAAAGCTATATAGCTTTCTTCGCCATCCTATATTCCGCTCCCCTACGAGCCCTAAGAAGAGCTCCGCTAAGGAGCCGAATGGCGGTATATTATTGTTATCTTTGTCTGTAGAGAATAAACATGGGGGCGACGGGGCTTGAAAAGGCTTTGCTTCGCCCCGCTAATGTGCTTACAACTACACTACAACATGGTTGCACCACGCGCATCTATCCTCTTGGTCTACACCGGAGGGACGATCGGGATGCTTGAGAACCCTGAGACGGGTGCTCTCGAACCCCTTGACTTTAATTACCTGCAGGACAACGTACCAGAGTTGCGCCTTCTGGGCTGCGATATCTCCAGCGTGGAGTTTCAGCCTCCGCTGGACTCCTCGGCTATCACGACCGAGCACTGGGTACAGCTGGCTCGTGTCATCGAGGAGAACTACGATAAGTACGACGGCTTCGTCATCCTCCACGGCACCGATACGATGGCTTATACCGCCTCGGCGCTGAGCTTCGTCTTCGAGGGGCTCGCTAAGCCTATCGTCTTCACCGGCTCACAGCTCCCCGTAGGGAAGCTCCGTACGGACGGGAAGGAGAACCTCATCACGGCTATCGAGATCGCTGCTGCACGCGACGAAGCAGGCCGCCCACGTGTGCCTGAGGTATCGCTCTTCTTCGAGAACTATCTGATGCGTGGCAACCGTACGAGCAAGATCAGCGCCGATCAGTTCAGCGCCTTCGAGTCGTACAACTATCCCCATCTGGCTTATGCCGGTATCGAGATCCGCTACCATGACGCCGTCATCGCAAACGCTCATGTAGGGCGTACGCTTTCGGTGCGTCCGTACTTCGATCCTCATGTGGCGGTCTTGAAGCTCTTCCCTGGTATCACACGCGAGGTCGTCGAAGCCGTCCTCTCCGTGCCTTCGCTGCGCGGGGTGGTGATGGAGACCTTCGGCAGTGGCAATGCGCCGATGATGCCTTGGTTCCTCGATGCACTCCGTGCCGCTGTGGCACGTGGCGTCGTCATCGTGAATGTCACGCAGTGCGTCACGGGCTACGTCGATATGACGCGCTACGAGACGGGCGTCCTCCTCGAGAAGATCGGGCTGGTCAGCGGGCGTGATGCCACGACAGAGGCCGCACTGACGAAGCTGATGTACCTCCTCGGTCAGGGCTTCAGCAGCGAGGAGGTCAGCCGCTTGATGGCCATCCCTCTGCGCGGAGAGATGAGCCTCGATCAGGAGATGGAGGGCTTCTCCCGCGAGATCTCCATCTATCGCCGATAGAGGCGACACGTATCTACACCCAGATCCACGAATGATAAGATTTATGTGCCTCTCCAGTGGGAGCAGTGGAAATTGCTACTACATAGGAGACGAGGCGGGGGGCTTCCTCATCGATGCGGGGATCCCTATCCGCACTATCACCAAGACCCTCAAGGCTGAAGGCATACCGCTCGACGGCGGAGCCATCCACGGGGTCATCGTCACGCATGACCACGCCGACCACATCCGTACCGTCGGGGTCATCGGGGGCGTCTATCACCTGCCCGTCTACGCCACGCGGCTGGTGCACGACAGCATAGCCAATAGCCGCTTCGTGCAGGACCCTATCGGCCCTTCGCGCCGTGAGATCAAGATCTACGAGCCCTTCGCCGTAGCAGGCTTCACTATCGAGCCCTTCCCCGTGCCGCATGACAGCGCGGAGAACGTGGGCTACCATATCACGAAGGGCGACTTCCGCTTCACGCTCGCTACCGACGTCGGCCACGTCACTGACGATATCGCCGACTATATCGGCCGTGCAGACCACGTGGTACTCGAGGCGAACTACGACCCCGAGATGCTACGCAGTGGGAGCTATCCTGAGTTCCTCAAGGGGCGTGTCGCCTCGCCACAGGGGCACCTCTCCAATGATGAGGCGGCCGAACTTCTGGCTCGTGTCTATCACACGGATATGAAGAACGTCTGGCTGTGCCACCTGAGTAAGGACAACAACCACCCCGATCTCTGCTGGAAGACCGTCGAGCAGCGCCTCTTCGCCGAGGGCATTCGCGTGGGCAAGGATCTCTCGCTCACGGCACTGAAGCGCACGACTGCTTCGCCGATGTATCTTTTAGAGCCTTAGCGCTGTTATCTCTACAGAGCGGGTACATCACCCCCGCCTTACCCCTATCACTATGGATACCGAAAAGTATAAGCTATATACCAAGGGCGGCGACAAGGGCCGCACCTCACTGGTCGGTGGGCAGCGCGTGCCCAAGTACGACATCCGTCTGGAGAGCTACGGCACGATCGATGAGCTGAATTCGTTCGTCGGCGTACTGCTGGCCTATGAGCTCGAGGAGGAGGATAAGAAGTTCCTCTTCTGGCTACAGCACAAGCTCTTCTCCGTCGGTGGCTACCTCGCTACCGACACCACGCAGGACGATGTGCACACCGTGACCTCCGTCACTGAGAGTGCCGTGGCACGTGTCGAGCGTGAGATCGATCGCCTTGACGATATGGTACCACCTATCAAGGCCTTCATCCTCCCCTCGGGTGGAGCGATCACGGCCGCTGCGCACGTCTGCCGTACCGTCTGCCGTCGTGCCGAGCGCATCATCTATCGCCTCAATAGTGAGACGCCGCTGGATGTGAATGTCCTGCGCTTTGTCAATCGCCTGAGTGACTACTTCTTCGCTCTGGCGCGTAAGGAGGTCTTCCGCATCAATGGTGAGGAGATCGTCTGGACTTACGACCACGAAGATCTGTAGCCCGTATCTCTACCTGCCTTTTCCCTCATCCTCTTCGCTCCCCACCGCCGATGAATAAGCTCACTCAGCAGCAGAAGCTCGACCAATCGCTTTCGCTCACGCCCGCACAGATCCAAGCCATCAAGATGCTGGAGCTCACGGGGCTGGAGCTGGAGGCGCGTATCGAGCGTGAGCTGGAGGAGAACCCCGCACTCGAAGAGAACGACGAGGCGCCCCAGCAAGAAGGCTCCGACGACGAGTCGACTTCCTCCGACAGCGACGACCAAGACTGGGAGCTCGGCGAATACGCTACCGAGGATGATATCCCCGACTATAAGCTCCGTGAGCTGCAGGAGCGCCAGTCGGTCCGCGAAGAGATCCCCTTCGCGGCTGGTGCCCCTTCGCTTGATGAGTATCTGATGGAGCAGCTTGCGCTCGTCACTCCGCTGGAGGGGACGCGCCGCGAGATCGCACGCTACATCATCGGGAACATTGACGACGACGGCTATCTGACACGCTCTGTCGAGGAGATCGAGGATGATCTGCTCTTCAAGGCAGGCCTCTCCGTCACGCCCGAAGAGATCGCCGAACTCATCCGTCTGGTGAAGACGCTGGATCCCGCTGGTATCGGTGCGCGCGACCTCAGAGAGTCACTCCTCTTGCAGATCGAGCGCCTGCCAGCTGCCTCCCTGCACCGTGAGGCGCAGCGTATGATCGAGCATCACTACGAGGACTTCGTCAATAAGCGCTTTGACCGCCTATGTGCGGCACTCGGTGTGAGCGAGGAGCGCCTCTCCGAGCTCTACACCTTCATCTCGCACCTCAGCCCCAAGCCAGCTGGTGGCTACGGCGATGACAGTGAAGGGCGCTTTATGCACATCACCCCCGACTTCATCGTCACCGAGCGTGATGGCGAGCTCTTGATTTCGCTCGTCGGTGAGCGAGATCTGCCCCCCTTGCGCCTAAGCCCCACCTACCTTGCCCTGCTCGAGCAGCACAAGGACCAGCGTGATGGCTCGCGTCAGAGCCGTGAGGCGATGACTTTCCTGCGCCACAAGGTCGAGCAGGCCCGCTGGTTCATTGATGCCATTCATCAGCGTGAGGAGACTCTGCGTAAGACGATGACGGCCATCGTCGAGCACCAGCGTGCCTTCTTCCTCACGGGCGAAGTGTCGGCCCTGCGCCCGATGATCCTCAAGGATATTGCCGAGGCTACAGGCCTCGACATAAGTACGATCTCTCGTGTGAGCAATAGCAAGTCCGTGCAGACCGACTACGGAGTCTATATGCTGAAGTTCTTCTTCGGCGAAGGCATCCTCAATGACGAAGGCGAGAGCGTCTCCACCCGTGAGGTCCGCGAAGCTCTTGCCGAGCTGATCGCAGGTGAGGATAAGCGTCAGCCACTCTCCGATGAGCAGCTCACCCAGCTCCTTGCTGCCCGTGGCTATCCCATCGCCCGCCGCACCGTGGCGAAGTATCGTGAGCAGCTCCGCCTCCCCGTGGCACGCCTGCGTCGCGAGCTGTAAGTCCCGCACTCTCCCATTACACATAAAGCACGAGCGGTCGCAAAGCAATAGATGCTTTGCGACCGCTCGTGCTTTTATCTCTCCCCGCTTCTTCGGCGAAGACTGCGGGGGTAGGGGAGTCCTTCCCTTAGATTGAGAGGATGCGCAGGGACTCGACGAGGTCCGTGTCGATGGGCTTGTTCTTCTTGATCGCCTTTGAGAAGGGCACGTATACGAGGGCGTCATTGACGATCCCGATCATCACGTTGCGCTGCCCCTCGAGGAGGGCTTCGATGGCGGCGACACCCATACGGCTGGCGATGATACGGTCTTGTGCACTGGGAGAGCCCCCGCGCTGGATGTGGCCGAGGATCACGACACGCACATCGAACTGTGGGTATTCCTTCTCCACGCGCTCGGCGACCTTCATCGCTCCGCCCGTGCTCTCGCTCTCGGAGACGAGCACGATGCTGCTATTCTTCGTCTTGCGGAAGCCATTCTCGATCGTCTCAGCAAGCTGGTCTTTCTCGAAGGCAAACTCGGGGATGATCGCAGCTTCTGCTCCCGAAGCGATAGCGCCGTTGAGGGCAAGGAAGCCAGCTTCGCGCCCCATCACTTCTACGAAGAAGAGGCGCTCATGTGAGGAGGCGGTGTCGCGGATCTTGTCCACGGCGGAGACGATGGTGTTCAGCGCCGTGTCGTAGCCGATCGTGAGGTCGGTGCCGTAGAGGTCGTTGTCGATCGTGCCAGGGAGCCCAACGATGGGAATGTCGAATTCTTCGGCGAACTCACGTGCGCCAGAGAGCGACCCGTCACCACCGATGACGACGAGGGCATCGATCCCGTGGGCACGCATCGTCTCATAGGCCTGAGCGCGACCTTCGGGCGTGCGGAACTCGGGGCAGCGTGCCGTCTTGAGGATCGTACCCCCACGCTGGATGATGTTGCTCACGTGCTGCGTCTCGAAGTCTTCGATCTCACCGGTGATCAGTCCCTTGTAGCCGCGGTAGATCCCCTTGACGCGGATGCCGTGGTAGATAGCTGTGCGGGTGACCGAGCGGATGGCGGCGTTCATGCCGGGTGCATCGCCGCCAGAGGTCAGTACCCCTATACATTTGATTGTAGCCATAGTTGCTGTTCTTATTTCAAAGCAATCTTATACCAATTCTTCTACCAGCAAAGGTACTGCAATTCCCACCCCGATATGCTGCCCTTATGGTGCCCTGTGATGAGCGTGAGTATATCGTACTGAAGCTTAGCTTGATATATAAGCGACCTCATCCAAGCTCTATGGTGGGGTGGTGCGAATCTATATAGCTTTCGTGCTGCGGCCAATATGAGACTGTTGCTCCGCGTAAGGATAAAAGTTGTGGACGAGTGGCAGATAAGTTTGGGCTACGTGCGTGGACGATAAATCTACGTACGTGGATATTTGGATTTACGTGCCTGGTCTTTAAGACTACGTACATAGATAGGGGAAAACAACTACGGGAAGGTGCTTTTTTCTTCACGAGAAGGACACTTTTCCCTCCGCTGGATAAGAGAAATACGCGCGATAAGGCGAAGAGCTTGCGTATCGCTTCGGAGAGGTATATCGGGGAGCTGAGTGCGCGATGCCTTAGCATAATAAGTAGGGACAGGACTCTCGCCTGCAGTCTCAATATAGGTTAGCCCAGCGACCTATATAGGTTTATATCACCCCTCTCGTGAGAAGTCCCCTCCCCTCATCAGCGAGACTTATGCTCATCGGAATGGGACTTCCTCCATCTTACTATATATAATGTACGCGCGCGAAGAGGATCCTCCTCTTGAGAAAGTGCGCAGAATCTTGCGCTTGGATTTGGATATTCGGCGGAAATTGCTGTATCTTTGCAGTCGCAAGTCAGGCGGACGAGCAGCGAATGACAGGGTTTAGATCGAGGGTGATGACGAAAAAGTTTCGCTCAAGATTTGGTGGAGTGAAAACTTTGCTTTACCTTTGCACTCGCAAAAGAAACGAACGGCCTTGCGGTGACGCAGGAAGTTTGACTTTAAGAGATCTTTGAGATAATTGATATTGACAAACAGAAGTGTAGTAACAAACGTTTAGGGAAATGAAGACCTAACCGTCAATTACGACCTTTACTTAGGTAGAGATACACTAATAAATCTGAAGCAAGAATCATTTCGGAGCAAGACAAACAGAACAAAGTACAATAAAAATATTGACAATGAAGAGTTTGATCCTGGCTCAGGATGAACGCTAGCGATAGGCTTAACACA